>Ga0302321_100000002_pt1 | contig 265965 bp, 247 predicted proteins | sample Fen_T0_1_FD_202505 | JGI IMG/M metagenome (GOLD analysis project Ga0302321, IMG submission 202505) | Peat permafrost microbial communities from Stordalen Mire near Abisko, Sweden - Fen_T0_1 | ecosystem: Environmental > Terrestrial > Soil > Wetlands > Permafrost | place: Sweden: Abisko...
GTCGCAGCGCACAGATCAGACCAAGCGGCCATCTGACACTGGGGCTTTCTCAACAACCTTGAAAGCACCCCATGAAAACTGACAGCCAACTGCAACACGATGTGATTGAAGAACTGGGCTGGGAAGCGTCGGTCAATGCGGCGCAGATCGGCGTTTCGGTCAAAGACGGCATTGCCACCTTGTCGGGAGATGTCACCAGCTTTGGCGAGAAATGGGATGCCGAGCAGGCCGCACAGCGCGTGGCTGGCGTGCGGGCCTTGGCGGTGGACATTCGGGTCAATTTGCTTGGTTCAGCCAAGCGCAGCGACGCTGACATTGCCCGCGCGGTCGAAAACGTCCTGCAATGGACCAGCATGCTGCAGCTCGACAGTGTCAAAGTGCTGGTGGAAGGCGGCTGGGTCACGCTGTCGGGTGAGGTCGACTGGGACTACCAACGCCAATCTGCCAGCCGAGCTGTGCGCTACCTGATGGGGGTGACCGGTGTGAGCGACCAGATCACCCTGAAACCGGCGGTATCGCTTCGTGTGGTGAAAGAAGACATCGAGGCCGCCTTGCGTCGGCGCGCCCGAGACGAAGCCAAAGACATCACGGTGCAGGTGCAAGGCACCGATGTCATCCTGAGCGGGACCAGCCACAGCTGGGCCGAAAGCGAATTGGCCCGCAACGCTGCCTGGAGTGCGCCCGGTGTGCGCCAGGTGGTCGACCACATCACCGTCACCCACTAACTGCCCGTTGAGCCAGCCACGCGCATACCGTGAAATACGAGACCACTGTCAAGATGGACAAGCTTGTCCTGATGGTGCACGGCATGCCTTGGACCAGGAACAAGCCCGCCCACGCAGCCCACAACTCTCGCTGGCGCGTTGTACGGAGTTGAGCCTAGGCGTCAGAAACAGACTATGAAATACAAAGACTATTACGACACCCTGGGTGTGCCACGCAACGCCGACCTGGACCAGATCAAAAAAGCCTATCGCAAACTTGCCCGCACCCACCACCCCGACATGTCGAAGGCGCCGGACGCCGAGGCACGCTTCAAGGAAGCGGCCGAAGCCTACGCCACGCTCAAAGACACCGCCAAACGCGCCGCCTATGACGAACTGGGCCACCCACCTGCTGGCGCTGAGTTTTCGCCACCGCCGCAATGGCAACAAGACTTTGCCAGCGGCGGCCAGTCATTTGAAGACATCGACTTGGCCGACTTGCTGGCAGCGATGGGGCGTGGGCGCGGCACCAGCGCACGCGCCGCTGTACCAACCAAGGGCCGCGACCTGGAAACTGGCATCACCTTGACCCTGGCCGCCGCACGCCACGGCAGCAGCGTCAAGCTCAATCTGCGCGATGACACGGGCGAGCGGGTGCTGGAGGTCACGGTGCCACCGGGCGCCCGGCAAGATCAAAAACTGCGGCTGCGCGGTAAAGGCGGCAAAGGCCAGCACGGCGGCCCCGATGGCGACATTTACCTGCACATCAACCTGGCCAGCGACCCCGTGTTCCGGCCCGATGGGCTAGACCTGTACTTTGACCTGGCGCTCACACCGTGGGAAGCCGCTTTGGGCGCCAGCGTAGAAGCGCCCACGCTGGAGGGCCCGGTGATGCTCACCATTCCGCCGGGCACACGGTCGGGACGCAAGCTGCGCCTGCGCGGACGCGGGCTGCTGGAGGGCAAAAGCGATATCTACGCGATCATCGACATCGAGGTACCCACCACCCTGACCGAACCAGAGCGTGCGCTGTACCTGGAGCTCGCACGCGTTTCAAACTTCAACCCGCGCGCCGGGGCGCCCAAGGAGAACGCAACATGAACTTCAAGATTGCCGAGTGGCGCTGGCCAGACAGCCTGGAGACTGTCACCCTGACCGAGTTGAGCCATTGCTGCGGCATGACCGAAGCCGAACTCGACGAGCTGGTGGAATACTGCGCCCTGCTGCCAGTGAGTCAGACCGCGCCAGTGCGTGCCTTCAGCGCCCAGTGGGTGGTGCCGCTGCGCAACGCCGCCAAGCTGCGCCTGGACTTTGACCTAGACATGTTTACCGTGGCCATCCTGCTGGACAACCTGACACGCATCGAGGTGCTGGAACGCCAAGTGCATTCGCTGCAAGCCTTGCTGCCACCGGACCTTCGTGCGGACATGGGCTGCTGACAGGCAGTGCGAGGCAGCAACCGCCAGGGTTAACGCTCCGTGTCGAGCGCCAAGCAGCCACCACAGCTTTGGCACAGTTGATTTGACGCAAAGAACCGCCGATATCTCGCTGACGAAAGATTTCACCCACCGAAATCCCCCTATCATGCCCGCGCCTTCCCAACTTCTGAACAGAAAGAAGAAGGTCAATTCAAACAGACGTTTGAATTGCACATGAACTCAATCAGGGAAATCGATGCATCACATTAAATTGGCAATTCTTGGAACAATTGTTGTCCTGGCAACGGGCTGCGCCTCTATCACCGGAAGTGAAATGCAGCAGCTTTCGCTCACCACAAAAGGAGAAGATGCGAAGGTGATCGATGGCGTTAAGTGCAAACTCCAAAATGACAAAGGCACATGGGAAGCCGTTTCGCCAGGATTCGTCAACGTCCACCGCTCATCTGAAGACCTGACAGTCGCCTGCGCAAAAGATGGTGAGAAGGATGGGCTCCTGAAAGCCATTTCAAGAGCCGCTGGCAGCATGTGGGGCAATGTCATTTTTGGCGGAGGCATCGGTGCCATCGTTGACCACAACAAAGGCAACGGCTACAACTATCCGGATACTTTGCCAGTGCAGATGGGTAGCTCTGTGATTGTGGATCGCAAAACCCAAGACGCAGTACCAACCACTGCGGCCAAGTAGCCTGTGCCTGGTGCTGTAGCGCAGTGATACGGCACCACCATCGCTGCATGAAAGGCGGCTCAGATGCCGCCTTTCAGAGAAGAGGTTAAAAGTGGCTTTCTACCCAGAAAGCCTGTCACACGCACCTCATGGCAGCTTGCCAACGCATCTGACATAGACATCAGCCCATGTTGATCGACGGCTCCCGCTGAACCTTTGAAATCGGAAAGAAGTTTGTCTTGAATGGCGCGATGTATCTGGTCTGCTTGCTGGCTTGGGGTTTGAACTTCATTGCCATCAAGATTCAGGGCCATGACGTCCCGCTGGAACAGTCTTTGCTGTACCGCTTGGGCTTCACCGCGCTGGTTTTTTTCGCACTGGTCACATTCGTGAAACCGGGCGGCCAACCCGGGCGCAAAGACTGGGGTTATCTGGCGGCTTTTGGTGTGCTGAACCTCTCGCTGAGTTACCTGCTGCTGTACTACGCCACCACCTGGATTTCGGCGGCGCTGGTCACGCTGGTGTTTTCGCTCAAAACCATTGGCACACCGCTGGCCTTGCGGCTGTTTCTGAAGCAGCCCTTGCACCCCACGGTCCTGGTTGGCGGGCTGATCGGTGTCTGCGGTGTCGGCCTGGTGCTGTACCCCCTGCTGGGCCAGACGATGGACAAGGCAGCGCTCAAAGGACTCGGTTGCGCCGTCCTCGGCATGTTGCTGACATCGGTGGGTGACGCCTGCTCTGCCCGCAATGCGCACCAAGGCATCCATCCTTTGCGCGCCAACGCCGTCGGTTTTGGCGTGGCCACCGTGGTAGTGGCTGCGCTCTGTGTTTTTCAAGGGCAAGACTGGCAATTTGACACCTCTACGCACTACGTGGGCGCCCTGCTCTACCTGACACTGGTGGCGTCCTGCCTTGCCTGGCTGTTTTATCTGAAGTTGGTGGAGCGCATCGGTGCTGCCGCCAGCAGCTACATGGTGGCACTGTTTCCGGCGGTGGGTGGCATCGGGTCGGTCGTCATGGGTGAGTCGGAACCCACTTTCTATCTGGCTGCTGGTTGTGTTGTCAGTTGTGTGGGGGCGGCCATTGCCTTGGGCGGAGGTCGTCTTCTTGCTTCTGCGCGCAGGCCAATGGCGAGAGATTTTTAGCCCGCGCGAGATCGCCTCGGGGCGTCCACACCACGGCCAACTTTGACGGCCAGCGCGGTCAACAAGCGCTCACGGCATGGCCGCTGCCGCCTGCTACCAGGCACCGAGTGCCAAGGTGGTGTGCAGCAAACCATGCACCGACCACATCCTTGTTTAGCCTAACGATCACCCCCACAGGAAATTCAACAAAATTGCTGAAATATTTAAATTATCGCAATATTCTGCCTTTCAAGATAAATATCAAAGCAATAACGCAATCATCCTCCCCAGCAACAGGCCTATGATTCATATCACTGTCCGAGATCCCTGACTGAGGAGTTTTTACTGTGTTGTCCAACCCCGCCACCAAATACCGCGCTTTTCCCGCCATCGACTTGCCCCACCGGCAATGGCCCACGCGCTCAATCACCCAGCCGCCGATCTGGATGAGCAGTGACCTGCGGGATGGCAACCAGTCGCTGTTTGAGCCGATGAATGCAGAGCGCAAGATGCGCATGTTCCGCACCCTGGTGCAGGTGGGCTTCAAAGAGATTGAGGTCGGCTTTCCAAGCGCATCGCAAACTGACTTTGACTTTGTGCGCCTGCTCATCGAGGGTGGCCACATCCCCGATGACGTGACCATTGAGGTGCTGACCCAATCGCGCGAACACCTGATTCAGCGCACCATCGAGTCGCTCAAAGGCGCACGCCGCGCGATCGTGCATGTCTACAACGCGACCGCCCCGGCATTTCGCGAGGTGGTGTTTGGCCTGAGCAAACCCGAGGTGAAAGCGCTGGCAGTGTCGTCGGTGCGCTTGGTCAAGGAGCTCACCGCCAAAGTGCCAGGAACCGAGTGGGTGCTGGAATACAGCCCCGAGGTCTTCACCAGCACCGAGCTTGAGTTTTCCTGCGAAGTCTGTGATGCGGTCACCGCCGAGTGGGGTGCGACACCCAACAACAAGGTGATCCTGAACTTGCCCGCCACGGTAGAGGTGGCCACCCCCAACGTCTATGCCGACCAAATCGAGTGGATGCACACCCATTTGGCGCGCCGTGACAGCGTCCTCATCAGCCTGCACCCGCACAACGACCGGGGCACCGGTATCGCCGCCGCCGAACTGGGCTTGATGGCCGGGGGCGACCGGGTGGAAGGCTGCCTGTTTGGCAATGGCGAGCGCACCGGCAATGTAGACATCGTCACCTTGGCGTTGAACATGTACACCCAAGGCGTGTCCCCTGGCCTGGACTTTTCCGACATCAACGCCGTGGCCCGCACGGTCGAGCATTGCAACCAATTGCCCATCCACCCACGCCATCCGTATGTGGGTGACCTGGTGTTCACCGCATTCAGTGGCTCCCACCAGGATGCCATCAAGAAAGGCTTTGCCGCCCAAAAGGCCGCCGGCCCGAATGCGTTGTGGAATGTGCCCTACATGCCGATTGACCCGGCCGACGTGGGCCGCAGCTACGACTCGGTGATCCGCGTCAACAGCCAGTCTGGCAAAGGCGGTGTGGCATATTTGATGGAAGCCGAGTTTGGCGTGGTCATGCCGCGGCGCTTGCAGGTGGAGTTCTCTGGCGAGGTGCAGGCCTACACCGACACCCATGGCGGCGAGATGAGCGCACAAGACATCTGGAAGCTGTTTGAGAGCACCTACCTGGAAGCCCCTGTGGCCGCCATGCGTTATGTGGAGCACCAGTTGTTTGAGCAACCCGCAGCCAGCGGCAAAGCCCATGTGCAAGGCATCCGCCTGGGGCTGGAGGTCAACGGCCAATCGATGCTGCTTACTGGCACCGGCAACGGCCCGATCGACGCCGCCGTGCATGCGCTTCAGGGTGCGGGCATTCAGGTCCAGGTGCGCAGCTATGAAGAGCGCTCCACCCGTGCCAGCGCCAACGCAGGGGACGCCCAGGCCTGCGCACTGATCGAGTTGGTGTCTGCCTCTGGCGGGCAAGAACGGTTTGGGGTGGGCATGGACACCAACATCGTCACCGCGTCAGTCAAGGCACTGTTGAGCGGGGTCAACCGCCTGGGTTTGGCAGAAACGGTGGCTGTCGCGGAACAAGCTGCCTGACCGTTCTGGGCCATTGGCCACCGCCTCGGCAGAAGTTTCAGGAATGAATCATCTGCCGGGGCTTGTCATTTGACGGGTGCGAGGACCCCGCAAGTCAACTATTCCAAGTACGATGCGCTCGCGCAGGTACTTGAAAGGCTTGCCATCACCACAAGGGAGATTCGCACATGAAACTATTGGCAAATTTGAACATCGGCAAGCGCCTGGCGCTTGGTTTTGCAGTGGTGCTGGTTTTTGCCGCGCTGATCACTGCCGTCAGCGTTGTGCAGCTCAATGCCTTGGCCAAGGCCACCCAGGACATGATGCAGGCCCCCTTGGCCAAAGAGCGCTACATCTCCGACTGGAACCGCAACATCAACGTGGCGGTGATCCGCACCACCGCTGTGGCCAAGAGCAACGATCCGAGTCTGCTGACCTTTTTTGCAGCCAATGCGGCGGAGATCACCAAAAGCACGGGTGAGCTGCTGAAAAAAATCGAACCGCTGATTTCCACCCCAGAAGAAAAAACGCTGTTTGCAAAAATCTCCGAGGTGCGTAAAGCCTATTTGACAAGCCGCGACCAGGTCACCAAATTAAAAGCCGATGGCCAAGTTGAGCAGGCCAACCGTGTTCTTGAAAAAGACTATCTCCCCGCCGCCGAGGGTTACTTGAAGCTGGTGGGCGAATTTCTCGCCATACAACGCAATGAGCTCGATGCCAGTGCCCTTGAGATCGCCGATGTTCAGCAAACCAGCCGCAACCTGGTGATTGGGCTGGCACTGATCGCACTGGCCTTAGCCGTGACCTGTGCCTGGTGGCTCACGGTTGGCATCACGGAGCCGCTGAAGAACTCGTTAGAAGTCGCAACGCGAATCGCCCAAGGTGACCTGAGCGCCAACATCCAGGTGGTGGGCCGGGATGAAACCGCACAATTGTTGCAAGCCCTGTCCACCATGAAAAACCAGTTGGCGAGCATCGTGAACCATGTGCGTCAAGGCGCCCAAGGGGTATCTGTAGCCAGTGCCGAAATTGCCCAAGGCAACAACAACCTCAGCGAACGCACCGAACAGCAAGCCAGCGCACTGGAGGAAACCGCCGCGTCGATGGAAGAACTCCGCACCACGGTACGGCAAAACGCTGACAGCGCCCGCCAGGCCAACCAGTTGGCACAAAGTGCCAGCACGGTGGCCGTCCAGGGTGGCGAAGTGGTCAGTCAGGTGGTGGACACCATGAAGGGCATCAACGACAGCTCACGCAAGATCGCCGACATCATCGGTGTGATCGACGGCATTGCTTTCCAGACCAACATCTTGGCCTTGAATGCGGCCGTTGAGGCAGCCCGTGCCGGAGAGCAAGGTCGCGGCTTTGCGGTGGTTGCATCAGAGGTGCGCAGCCTGGCTGGCCGCTCTGCCGATGCTGCCAAAGAAATCAAGAACCTGATCACCGACAGCGTGAACCGCGTCGAGCAAGGCTCCGCCCTGGTGGACAAAGCGGGTGTCACCATGGCAGAGGTCGTCAGCTCAATTCGCCGGGTCAATGACATCATGGGTGAAATCAGCGCTGCCAGCACCGAGCAGAGCCAGGGCGTGGCGCAGATCAGCGAAGCCGTAACCCACATGGATCAAGCCACCCAACAAAACGCCGCTCTGGTGGAAGAAATGGCCGCTGCTGCCAGCAGCCTCAAGTCTCAAGCGCAAGATCTGGTGGAAGTGGTGTCTGTGTTCAAACTCTCAGCCAACACCCAGATGGGTTGACCTGGGCAGCCGTGACGCCAGACGCTATTTCATATGTAGCTACCTCCCCTTTATCTATAAGGGCTAGAGGCATATTTCTTCATTAATCTGTTTAACCTGGCAGGCCACACATCCATGGACATGCACCTCTACCCCGGTTATCTGCCTGGCGCCATCGGCAGCATCGCCCAATTGCACGCGTCGTTTTATGCCGAACACAGTGGCTTCGGGGTGGCGTTCGAGGCCAAGGTTGCCTCTGAACTGGCCGAATTCTGCGTCAATATGGATTCAACCCGCGATGGGATGTGGCTGGCCGTGGCATCCGGTGAGATCCAGGGCTCCATCGTCATTGACGGTGCCAACGCCGAAGGCAAAGGCGCGCATCTGCGCTGGTTCATCGTCTCTGACAAGCTGCGCGGCTCCGGTGCAGGCCATCAGCTGCTGAGCGCCGCCATGGATTTCTGCCGCAGCAAGTCATACCGCAAGGTGTACCTCTGGACTTTTGACCAACTCCAAGCGGCGCGGCATCTCTACGAAAAACATGGTTTCAAGCTGGCCAAGGAGCAGATTGGCCATCAGTGGGGCAAGGCCGTGAATGAGCAACTGTTCATCAAAAGTGATGTCTGATGGCGTTGATGGACACCACCACAAACAACACGTTCAGGCATCGCAGCATCCAACTCCAGTCCCTTCTTCCAAAATTCTGACCATGTCCCGTTGGCTGCTTTGTGCTCTCGCATCTTTGTTCTCTGTCGCGGTGGGGGCCCAACAGGACGACCGAGCCAACCATTTCAACGACCCGTTCCTGCAAGCCACCGACGCCATGCCAATCGGCCCAAAACAGGATGAGCCCAAGATCACCTTCGCCCAGTGGCAAGACGAGGCGCATTGGCACGCCGAACCGGCGATGGCTACCCTGGGCAAGGATCGCATGGCGTTCTTGGGCAATGTCTATCGCCTGCTGGCGCACGATGGCATCTTCTTTGTCTGCAGCTTATGCGCCCGTGGTGCGGAGCCAGTGAGCACGCAGCGCGCTGGTCAAGCCTACCGTTTTGTCCCGAGCGTTGAATATTTGTTACAGGAGTTAGACCAAGCACAGTTGGCGGTGGTGGATTGGGACGTTCAGGAGCGCGATGGCTTCCATCACATCCATGTGTTCGCTAAAAAAGGGGCGACCACCAAAGCATTGGCGTAGGTGGCGCATTTATCTTGTTCTGCTTTTTTTGAAGGTTTTGAGGATGCCCACCACACCACTCGAAGTGATCCAGCGTCAACTGGCGGCCTACAACGCCAAGGACATCGACGCCCTGTTGGCCACCTATGCGATGGATGCCGAGCAGTACGCCCTGCACGGTGAACGCCTGGCCAAGGAGCATGCGGACATGCGTTCTCGCTTTTTAACCAGGTTTGCTGAACCTGACCTGCATGCCCGCTTGTTGTCCCGCACCGTGATGGGCCACATCGTTGTTGATCTGGAGTTGATCACCCGCAATTTTCCTGAAGGACTTGGCACCGTGGAAATGTTGTGCGTGTACGAAGTCACAGATGGCCTCATCCACAAGGTATCGTTTGCCACTGGCGACAAGCGACTGAACTGACGGGTAGCAGCGGGCCTGTTGCGGCGGCCACAAACTGATTTTTGAACACCATGGCACACATACTCACAATCACCGACGTGGCGGACGAGAACATCCGACAAGCCATTCTGGCGCCACTGCGTGCTTACAACGACAGCCAAGCTGGCCCCAGCCAAGGCCGCCCACTCGTTATCCAAGTGAAAGACCAGATGGATGTGACGCTTGGCGGCCTGTGGGGCTACACCGGGTATGGCTGGCATGTCACAGCGCCTGGCTCGACACCTTTGAGTTCCAGGCGCGCGGCTTTTATGAACGTTTGGGCTACAGCTGTTTTGGTGAACTGCCCAACTACCCGGTGGGGTTCTCGCGGTATTTCCTGAAAAAAACCCTTGCAGAGGTGGCGACGTGATGTGTGGCCTATTGTGTCAACAGCAGACACAAGTGCCTGTGGTCACGATGTGTCTGAGACAAACGCAGGGTATCAGGTCAGCACCAGGGCTGAGGGATCGCTATCAGACTGGATAGCGATCATTGTTACAGCCCGCTTGTTAGGCGGCAGCTGTGGTCTGCGATCGAATCGCTGACGGCACCGATGCGCGTTTGAATTCTGTGATGGCAACCGCCAGTGCCGCGACACCCCAAAAAACGGGGTATTCGTAACCGCCGGTATTCCAGGTCCAGCCAAAGCCTTTCACAACTTGCAGCGCGTAAACAGCCATGGCCATCACAAATGCGGCACCAAGCGCAGCCCACCGGGTGCACAGCCCGAGTACAAGCGCCACACCTGTAGCAAGCTCGGCACAGGCTGCCATGTAGGCCCAGACTTCTGGGGGGTTGAAACCAGCCTTGCCAAAGAAGGCAATGGTTCCAGCCGTTAGGCTTCCCGCCACAAATTTGCCGGCGAAATGCGGGAGCATGAACAGCCCACAGATGATGCGAACGACGTTATGGCTATCAGACAAGTCGAAATTCTTGGCTTGAATGCGGAAGTCTTCTTTTTTAACAAACATGGTTAATCCTAAAAACTGGTTGAGTTGAGATTGAGTCTCGTTGACGATTCTATTTCTAACTTGACTTACATCAAGATACTGTGTATCCGCAGATGAGGAGTGGACGCCTGAGGCCACCAGAAAGCAGACGGCTGCAGGCATCGTCTTTTCGGTCTGCGTCAGCCGACCATTTTTTGCGTGCATTTTGCAAGCGCCGTTCCTACGGGCGGTGTGTCGGGCACCGCGTGGCTCGCGCTGTGCGTCATGGGTTTGGAGCTGCTGGGTCACACCACCAAGGGCTGAGGCTACGCTGAACCCCATCATCATGGCCAGCTGGGTACACGTTGGGCAAACTGGGTGTCCCTGATGGCTGCCACAGCTTGGGCAACTCGGAAAGCTAGTTGATCGTTTTTGGGCTGAGCAAACGATCGCGACGAGTCAACCGGCGCTCGTTGTGAGTAGGTTGCCGATCCACAGTAGCTACAGCAAAAATAGCTACTATCCCTTACAAAAAAAAGGCTAGAGGCATATTTTCCATTGACTTGCCTCATCAACCACACCTTTCGTGGTGCAGAGCGTCAAACGCAAATTTTGCCCGGGCAACCACACCAACACACAAGGAATCACGACATGTTTGTCATCTTGCTGAACTACGAAAAACCGCTTACCGAGGTTGACCGGTTTGTCGCTGAGCACAGGGCGTATTTGGAGCGTCACTATGAAGCTGGCCACTTTTTGCTGTCGGGTCGCCAGGAGCCACGCACGGGCGGGGTCATTCTTGCCCAGGCGTCAACACGGGCAGAGGTCGAGCAGATTGTTCAGGGCGATCCATTCCATCGCGAAGGCATTGCCAGCTACCAGATCATCGAGTTTTTGCCGTCCATGGCGGCCCAGGCGTTGGCTGACCTGAAGGTATAGGCTGGCGCCGCGGCGGCATCAAATACTATTCAAACAATAGCTATCAGCCCTTTATTTACAAGGGCCAGAGGCCAAAAAGGCGTTCAAACCCCAAGCAAAAGGCACGCACCGGCCCCAAGCGACGCCTTGCCAGCCCAGCCGGTCTGCGCCCGAAAGCCACAGCCTAGTCGGAACGCTTGGCTTTTTGTGGCCCCAGGATGTCAGCCAAGTTGCCTTCCTGGTGAAACGAGTCTTCGATTTGACCCAACACATGCTCCAGCAGGTCGCGTGAATAAATCACGCCCAGCGGGTTGCGGTAGGCGTTGATCACCGGCAGGTGGCGAAAGCCGCGCTGACGGATGATCTGGATGCAGTCCTCCATCGGGGTGTCTTCGGTCACCGCCACCGGGTTGGGCGTGAGCACCATGCTCACGGTGGTGGTTTCGGGGTCGCGCCGACGCGCCACCACACGCTGCAAGATGTCGCGCTCGGACAAGATGCCCACCAGTCGGTCGTTGTCGACCACCAGCAGCGCGCCCAGGTTGGCGTTCACCATGCGCTCGGCTGCGGTGACCACGGTTTCATAGGGGGAAACGGTGGTCAGCCGCCGTTTCATCAGGGCCGCCGCCGACCCCAGCTTCATCGTTGTCATGTTTGTCTCTCTAAACGTCCACCGTCAGGTTGTACTTGCGAAAAGTCTCCACCACCTGCTGCACCTGTGCGGCGCTCGGTGATGGTGTGTCCTTGAGTTCATAGTCCAACCCCATGCGCTCCCATTTGTACTCACCCATCTTGTGAAACGGCAGGATTTCCACCTTGTCGATGTTGGTCATGGGCGCCAGAAATTGGGCCAGGCCCTCCACATTCTCAATGGAGTCGGTGATGCCGGGCACCAGCACAAACCGGATCCAGGTCTTTTTGTTGATGCTGTGCAGATACTCGGCAAACCGCAGGGAGGGTTCGCGCGGCACACCGGTCAAACGGGTGTGGGTTTGGGGCTCAAAAGCCTTGATACACAGCATCACCAAATCCACGTACTGCAACACGTCGGCAGCCACACTCTGGTGGGCAAAGCCTGAGGTATCGAGCGTGGTGTGGATGCCCAGCGCCTGGCAACGGCGAAACACCTCGCGGGTAAAGTCGCGCTGAATCAGCGGTTCACCACCGGTGATGGTGACGCCCCCGCCAGTGAATTTCATGTACGAGCGGTATTTGCTGATCTCAGCCACCAGCGCGTCCACACTCATCTCGCGCCCGTCGCGCAGCGCCTGGGTGTCGGGATTGTGGCAGTACAGGCAGCGCAACGGGCAGCCCTGCGTGAACACCACAAATCGGATTCCGGGCCCGTCCACCATGCCGCCGCTTTCCAGCGAGTGGATGCGGCCCATGATCGGCGCGGCTTCGGACGGGGATTGCGCGCTGGTCGCCATCCTGGCCCGCATGTCAGCCAGATGCTGTGTCGACATCAACCCTCCCCCGCTCAAATACGCTCGTGCAGGGTGCGGTTGATCACATCCAGCTGCTGTTCACGCGTGAGTTTGATGAAGTTGACCGCGTAGCCTGAGATACGGATGGTCAGCTGCGGGTACTTCTCGGGGTGTTCCATCGCGTCCTTGAGGGTCTCCACGTTGAACACGTTGACATTGATGTGGTGGCCGCCATCGGTGAAGTAGGCGTCCAGAATGCCGCACAGGTTGTCGACGCGCTCCTTGTCGGCCTTGCCCAGCGCTTTGGGCACGATCGAGAAGGTGTAAGAGATGCCATCCGCCGCAAACTCATAGGGCAGCTTGGCGACCGAGGCCATCGAGGCCACTGCGCCATTGTGGTCACGCCCGTGCATCGGGTTGGCACCCGGCGCAAAGGGCTCACCAGCCTTGCGGCCATCGGGCGTGTTGCCGGTGGCCTTGCCGTACACCACGTTGGAGGTGATGGTCAGGATCGACTGCGTTGGCTTGGCATTGCGGTAACACGGGTGTTTGCGGATTTCGGTCATGAAGCGGCTCATGATGTCCACCGCAATCAGGTCCACCCGGTCGTCGTTGTTGCCGAACTGCGGGTACTCACCTTCAATCTCGTAGTCCACCGCCAACCCAACGTCATTGCGGATGATCTTGACCTTGGCATATTTCATGGCCGAGAACGAGTCCGCCACCACCGACAAGCCAGCCATGCCGCAGGCCATGGTGCGCAGAATGTCGCGGTCGTGCAGCGCCATTTCCAGACGTTCATAACAGTACTTGTCATGCATGTAGTGGATGACGTTGAGGGTGTTCACATACAGGCGAGCCAGCCATTTCATGAACTGCTCGTAGCGGTACATCACCTGGTCGTCGTCCAGGTAATCCCCGGCAATCGGCCCAAACGGCGGGCCAACCTGCTCGCCGGTTTTTTCGTCGATCCCGCCGTTGATCGCGTACAGCATGCACTTGGCCAGATTGGCGCGGGCGCCAAAGAACTGCATCTGTTTGCCAATCGTCATGGCCGAGACGCAGCAGGCGATGCCGTAATCGTCGGTGTAGAGCGGGCGCATCAGGTCGTCGTTTTCGTACTGCAGCGAGCTGGTGTCGATCGACACCTTGGCGCAGTATTTCTTGAAGTTGGCGGGCAGGCGCTCTGACCACAACACCGTCAAATTCGGCTCCGGCGCGGCACCCAGGTTGTACAGGGTGTGCAGAAAGCGGTAGCTGTTCTTGGTGACCATCGGGATGCCGTCTTGCGACATGCCACCGAGTGCTTCGGTAACCCAGGTCGGGTCGCCCGAGAACAGCGCGTTGTAAGCTGGTGGACGCAGAAAACGCACCATGCGCAGCTTCATGACGAAATGGTCGATCAGCTCTTGTGCTGCGGACTCATCGAGCGCACCACTTGCCAGGTCACGCTGGATGTAGATGTCCAAAAAGGTGGAAACCCGGCCCAGTGACATGGCGGCGCCGTCTTGCTCCTTGATCGCGCCGAGGTAGGCAAAGTACGTCCACTGGATGGCTTCACGGCCGTTGTTGGCAGGCTGGCCGATGTCAAAACCGTAGCTCTTGGCCATGGTTTTGAGCTCTTTCAGGGCGCGGATCTGCTCGGCGGTTTCTTCACGTTTCTGGATGGTGTCGCTGTCCATCACGTCAAAGTCCAGCGACACCAACTGGGCTTGTTTGTCTTCGATCAGCCGGTCCACGCCGTACAGCGCGACGCGGCGGTAGTCACCAATGATGCGGCCACGGCCATAGGCGTCGGGCAGCCCGGTGATGATGCCGGAGCTGCGCACCGACAGCATCTTCTTGGTGTAGGCGTCAAACACGCCGTCGTTGTGGGTCTTGCGGTATTTGAAGATGCGTGCGGTTTCAGGGTCCATCTCGCGGCCATAGGCCTTGAGGGCGCTTTGCACGGTGCGGATGCCACCAAACGGCATGATGGCGCGCTTGAGCGGCGCGTCGGTCTGCAAACCGACGATCTGCTCCAGATCTTTGTTGATGTAACCCGGGCCAGAGGCGTCGATGCCAGCAATCACGCGGGTTTCGACATCCAAAATACCTAGTCGAATCTCTTCCTTCATCAGCCCCTTGACCTGGCCCCAGAGTTCATCGGTGCGCGGTGTGGTGGGTGCCAAAAAGGTGCTGTCGCCGGTGTAGGGTGTGAAGTTGTCCTGGATGAAATCGCGCACATTGATCTCGCGTGTCCATTTGCCCTGTTTGAAGCCGTCCCACGCAGATAACTTCTTATCCTGAGCGCCCATCGCCAACTCTTTGTCCATTGAACCCATCGTTAACTCCTTTGAAAGAAAATGAAGGTCTGAGAGATCTGCCAGGCCAGGATAACCCTTGACATCCACCTAGCAAGCGCCACAAAGGCGGTGTACCAGAAGATTCAACGGTTCACTGATTTCACCCTATGAATTAGATTGTCGCCTAACGGATGTTTTGGGCAAGCCATCCCAAAAAGGGATGCACCATTTCACTTGATCCGGATCAATGTTAATTAAAAAATAATGAACAGGGCGCCATGCCCCTTATTCGTGCCGCAGTGCCTCAATCGGGTCCATCCGCGCCGCGCGCCGGGCGGGAAAGTAGCCAAACAGCACGCCGATGCCCGCCGAGAACACCAGCGCCAGCACATTGATGGTGACGTCAAACACATAGGGCACGGCCATGTAGTGCGACAACGCATAAGAGGCCACCGTGGCTATGGCGATACCCACCAACCCACCCAGCGCCGACAGCACCACAGCCTCTATCAAAAACTGTAGCAACACCTCCCGCTCCAGCGCGCCCACAGCCAGGCGCAGACCGATTTCTCGGGTGCGCTCGGTCACACTCACCAGCATGATGTTCATGATGCCAATGCCGCCCACCAGCAGACTCACCGCTGCCACCGCGCCCAACAGCGTGGTCAACACCTCGGTGGTGCTCGACAGCGTCTGCGCGAGCTGCTGCGTGTCAAAGATGTTGAAGTTGTCGTCATCCCCGGCTGCCAGTTTGCGCCGCTCGCGCAGCAGTTGGATCAGGCTGGCCTTCAGCGGCACGCTGTTGCTGCCGTCTGCCATCGACACCAGCAAGGTATTGACCCGGCGGCTGCCGGTGACACGGCGTTGCAAGGTGTGCAGCGGCACCACCACCACATCGTCCTGATCACCCATGCCGCCCTGCCCCTTGGCCGTGAGAATGCCCACCACATCGCATGAGAACTGCTTGATGCGCAGACGCTGCCCCAAACCCATCTGCCCCGGCAAGCCACCAAAAATCTCCCGGCGCACGCTCTCGCCAATGATGCACACCGACGCACCCGCCAGTTGCTCGTCTGGCGCAAACAGACGGCCACTGGCCAGACTCCAATTGCCAACGCTGAACCAGGCATTGGTACTGCCTGTGACGGTGGTGGCCCAATTGCGACCATTGCCCACCACAGTGACACTGGTGGTGCCTTGCGGTGCCACCGCCGCCACCCCCCCAATCTGGGCCGCAACAGATTCGGCATCGGCCTCGGTGAATTGCGGCACGCTGCCCCCGCCACCGCCAAAGCCGCGCTGGCCGGGGCGCACCATCAGCAAATTGGTGCCCAGCCCTGAAATCTGTGCTTGGATCGCCGCCGTGGCACCGTTGCCCAGCGTCACCATGGTGATCACCGCGCTGACGCCAATCACGATGCCCAAAATCGTCAGAAACGAGCGCAACATGTTGCGCTGCACTGAGCGCAAAGCCAGCAAAAAAACGCTGTAGAACATCAGGTGGTCTCGGCGGTGGCCAGATCGGTGGGCGCGGCAGTGACCGGGTGGGGGTTGGCCTCGTCCTTGGCCAGGCGGCCATCCAGAAAATGCACCATGCGCCGCGCATAGGCCGCCATGTCGGGTTCGTGGGTGACCATCAGCACGGTGATGCCGTGGTCACGGTTGAGCGCCAGCAGCAGGCCCATGATCTCGTGGCTGCGCTGGGTGTCCAGGTTGCCGGTGGGCTCATCCGCCAGCACCACGGCGGGCTCGGTGACGATGGCGCGGGCAATCGCCACCCGCTGCTGCTGACCACCCGACAACTCGGCTGGGGTGTGGCGCTCCCAACCGCCCAGGCCCACCGATTGCAAGGCCTTGGCCGCCGCCACCCGACGCGCACTGGCACTGTCGCCCCGGTACAGCAACGGCAGCTCCACGTTTTCCTGCGCCGAGGTGCGCGCCAGCAGGTTGAAGCCCTGGAACACAAAACCCAGGTAACGGCGGCGCAGCCGCGCCCGCTGGTCACGCGTGAGGGATTCCACATGGGCGCCCTTGAACAGATACTGGCCGCTGGTGGGGGTGTCCAGACAACCCAGAATATTCATGGCGGTGGACTTGCCCGAGCCGCTGGGGCCCATGATGGCGACAAACTCACCGGCGGTGATGTCCAGGTCAATGCCCTTGAGCGCCAGCAACGCCGACGCACCGCTGCCGTAGCGTTTGGTCACACCCCGCAGCGCGATCAGTGGCGTGGCCATCACTTGCGCGCGGTTTTCTGGTCGGTGATCACCGCCATGCCCACCGCGAGTTCGCCGCCAGTGATCTCGGTCATGTGGCCGTCGCTGATGCCCGGTGTGACGGCCACCGGCACCGGCACACCGTCTGGCGGCAGCACCCACACCTGTTTGGCCAGGGCGGTGCTGGCGCCAGCGGCGGCTGATTTGCGGGTGCTGTTGCTTGGCATGCGCGGTGTCAGGCTGGCCATCACACCGCCTTTGGCGGCGCTTGGGCTGGCCGCCACCGTGGGCGTGAAACGCAGCGCGGTGTTGGGCACCAGCAGCACGTTGGTGCGGGTGGTGGCGGTGATGGTGGCGGTGGCCGTCATGCCTGGGCGCAGGCTCAAATCGGCATTGACCACATCCAGATAGGTCAGGTAAGTGACCACGTTGTCGGTGATGGTGGAGCCAAAGCCGACGCGGGTGATGCGCGCCGGGAAGTTGCGCGTCGGGTAGGCGCTGACGGTGAAGGTGGCGTCTTGCCCGAGCTTGACCGAGCCCACATCCGCCTCGTCCACATACACCCACAGCCGCACCCGGGCCAGGTCTTCGGCCACGGTGAACAGCGTCACCGCCTGCAAGGAGGCAGCCACCGCGTTGCCGGGGTCCACCGTGCGGGTCAGCACAATGCCATCTGCGGGTGCGCTGATCGACGCCTTGGACAGGTTGATCTGGTCGGTCGACAGGGCCGCCTTGGCGTCATTCACACCGGCACGGGCACTGGCCTCCAGCCCCACCGAACGGGCCAGCGTGGCGCGCGCGGTATCCAACTCGGTTTTGGAGGGCACCAAGCCGCCCGACAGGCGCGCCACCTCGTCCAGCCGCGTCAGGCTGGCGCGCGACTCAGCCGTGGTGGCCACAGTTTGCGCCACCAGTGCCTGCGCAGCGTCCAGCGCGGCGTGAGACCGCAAGATCTGGTCTTGCAGCTTGGCGGTGTCCAGCACCACCAATACCTGGCCCTTTTTGATGTGGTCATTGACGTCGACATTGACCTTGAGCACCGTGCCCGAGAGTTCGCTGCCGATGTTGATCGAGCGTGTGGGCTGGATGGTGCCATTGGCCGTTACCGTCAGTGTCAGGTCGCCACGCGCCACCGTCTGGCTGTTGTAGCTGGGTGCCGCGTTGGCGGTTTTGCGCGCCTGCCACCACCAGATGCCGCCAGCGGCAAGCAGCAGCGCCAGCACACCCGCCCACACCAGCGGGCGGCGGTACCAGGCTCGGTGCAAGGGTTCATCCAACAGGGTGGCCGGGTCCACCTCAGCGCTTGGCTCGGCGGGGTTGGCGTGTGGCTGGGGCGCGGCTGCGTTGGCTGGCGCTGTCACGCGCGCCTGCGGCGCTGGTGTGCCAGAAGCAGCAGGGGGTGGCGTCGGGGGAATGGGGAGATTGGGCTTGGTCATGACGGTGGTGTTGGGGTGGGGTGTGAGGCAGGTGCGGCGTCCAGGTTCGTGGGCAACCAGCCGCCGCCCAGCGCCTTGTACAGACGCACATGGTCGGCACTGACGGTGGCACGGGCCACGGCCAGACTGTCCTGGGTGCCCAGGCGGGTGCGCTGGGTTTCCAGCACGGTCTGGAAGTCCACCAGCCCGCTGCTGTAGCGCTGGCTGGCCAGGGTGGCGGCAATATCAGCCGCCGCAAAAGCGTTTTGCAGGCGCAGTTGGCGTTGCTGGTCACCCTGCAGGGCCACCAGGGCGTCTTCCACCTCGGTCAAAGCGGTCAACACGGTGGCCTGGTAACTGGTGTTGGCCTGGCCCAGTGCCGCCTGTTGCGCCCGCAGTTGCGCCTGGCTGGCGCCACCGTCCAACACCGGCCAGCTCATGCTGGCCAGCACGGCAGCCGCCACCGACGCACCATCGGTCAAGGCGCCAACCGTCAACGCGCTCAGGCCGAGCGAGCCACCCAGCGTGAAGCTAGGCAGGCGCGCCGCATCGGCCTGGCTGACCCGCGCGGCAGCGGCCACCACCTGGAACTCTGCGGCAGCCACATCACTGCGCTGGCGCAAGGTGTCTGCCGGGAAAGCCAGCGCCAAATCATCCGGCGCCAGCGGCAGCGGGCCATCGGCGGCCAACACCACGGACAGGGCGGCGGGCGGCTGGCCGGTCAGCACGGCCAGGGCATGGCGGTTTTGCTCGATGGTGGTTTGCAGGCTGGGAATCTGGGCGGCGGTCTGCTCGGTCAGGGTCCGGGCTTGCTCAACTTCGAGCGAGGTCACCAGCCCGGCTTGCAGCCGCCAGCGGGTGATTTGCAGGGTTTGTTGCTGACTTGCCAAGTTGGCCTGGGCAATGGCCAGGCGCTCCTGGGTGCTGCGCAAACTCAGGTAGTCCAGCGCCACTTCGGCGGCGACCGACACCTGCACCTGGCCTAAGCTGGCGGCGCTGGCCTGGGCGGTGGCATCCAGCGCCCGGACCGCGCTGCGGTTGGCGCCAAACACATCGAGTTCCCAGCTGGCATCCAGCCCAAGCTGAAAGGTGTTGCTGGTGACCTCCACGCTGCGGCCACGCCGGGCCGACACCGAGCTGCCCAGCGCGGGCCACAAGGCGGCACCAGCCACATCGCGCAGGGCGCGCGCCTGCTGCAAGGCCGCCTGGGCGCCGCGCACGCTGGTGTTGGCGGCCAACGCCTGTTGAATCAGTTGGCTGAGCAGCGGGTCGTCAAAACGTTGCCACCAGTCGACCAGTGTGGCCTGCTCTGACACGGGCTTCTGGCCAGCAGCGCCCGACCAGGCGGTTGGCAACACAAAACTCAGTGGCTCAACCGATGGTGCTGTCCTCGACGCACATCCGCACAGCGCCAGCGCCAGCAGGCCAACACACACGCGCCCTGCCCCCGCTGCAACGCGGATAGACCCCAGCCATGCCCGGCTCTGCTCTTTTTGATGAACTTTAGGCCTGTAGCCCTTATGAAACATGGGCATACAGCTATCTATTAAGTAGTACCAGCGGTCGCAATAGTCGGCGTAAACCGTTCTGCGCGGGCGGCTGTGAGCACGTCGGCTGCGGCGCTGGCCAGCCGGTCTGCGGGCAGCGCGTCGGCCAGCCACTGGTTGGGCTGCGCAAACCAGCAGGCGATCTGCCAGTTGTCGTACACCTGCGCCAGTTCTGACAACACCTCGTCGAGCCCGCTGCGGCGCGCCATGTCCGCGCGATGGAACTGGAACACCGGCAACCAGATGCGCGCCAGCCACTCAAAGCTGACCACCTGGCGCTGCAATATCCAGAGCGCCAGGGTTGGTACGTCGGTGCCGCCGTGCGCCTTGCAGCGCGCTGCCATGTTGGGCGCACGCTGCAAACCGCCGCTGGCGCGGTAGGCTTTGAGCATGTCCAGAAATTGCTGGTCAGCGTGCAACCCGTCGCTCGTGGCCCGCGGCAGTGGCTCGGTCGGCCCAAACGGTGGCCGATGTGCAGCCAGCGCAACCACCTTCACCGGCAACCGAAAAGCCAGATCAGGAACGGCTGGCGCCTGGGCCGCAACACGGTGCAAATGAGGCATGCTCTTCTCCAGTAGCAGAGCCTGACCGTAGCCGCACCACCATCAGCGGTCTGTGTGTTGGCGAACCGAGCCCGCACTCAGCCCAAAGATACTATTATTTAGATAGCAAAAAGCGCTGATTTGACAAGGGCAAACAGCCACTATGTTATAAGGACTTGGTCACGGCAGACGCCTGCCGGGCACCTCCAGGGTGTGTGTGTTCGGCAACGCACAGACCCCCGCAGCAGCGCTGCCCATACTGCAGCCACAGATACCCAAAGCCCTTGATGCAGCGCTTGAGTCGCGCCTCGTCATCCGTCAAAACCAACCCAGGGCCCATCATGATCAACTACGCTTACCCACCCCATGGCTGGAGCACCGCCTCCAACGGCCTCGTTGCAGACACCCTGCCCGGCGAACTGGAGGCGCTGGGTGAACACCTGGGCAGTTGCCAGAGCAACCACCGGCATTTGGTCAGCCTGCACTGTGCCGCGCAAAAAGTGGGTGGGTTTCTGGCGGCGCGTTTTGTCACCAGCGTGGTGTTTGTCCTCGTCTTCATGGGCGTGAACATCTGGCTTTTCTAGAGCAGCGCCATGGTGCGCAACATCCTGCTCACGCTGCTGCCCGCGGCACCAACCGCGCTGTGTGAGCTGCTCGACAGCGCACACGGCCCCATCCAGACCCCCATTCGCTCGGAGATTTTTGGCCCGCAGCGTTTTGCCCAGCATGGTCGCAGCCTGGCCGAGACCCACCGCGCCGCCCGCGCGGGCTTTGGCGCGGCCCGGTTTTTCCCGCGCATTGAGGACAACATCGCCGCCCTGCGCGAAGCCCACCAGTACATTGGCACGTTGGCCAGCACCGGTTACGACATCAGCCCGGCCGCCGAATGGCTGCTTGACAACTTTCACCTGGTCGAGGCCCAGCTCAAAGAGATCCGCCAAGGACTGCCACGCAGCTACTACCGCGAACTGCCGCTGCTGCAAGACGAGCCGCTGGCGGGCCTGCCCCGCATCTACGGCGTGGCCTGGGCCTTTGTGGCGCACACCGACGGCGCCTTTGACGAGACCCTGCTGGTCGAATTTCTGAGCGCCTACGAAGAGGTGCGCCAGCTCAATCTGAGCGAAATGTGGGCACTGCCCACCACCTTGCGCGTGGTGCTGGTGGAAAACCTGCGCCGCCTGGCCGAAAGCATTGCCACCCACAAGGCCGCGCGTGAAGCGGCCAACCTGTGTTTTGATGCCATCGACAACCTGACACTGGACGGACTCGACGCGCTGCTGGGTCAGCTCAATGCGCGGGGTGTGGGGCGGGTGTTTTTGCTGCAAATGGCGCTGCGTTTGCAAGACCTGCGCATCAGCCGCATGGATGACGAAAAAGCCGCCCTGCAAACCTGGCTCAACAACGCCCTGCCCGACCTGGCCACACTGCAAGGCCAGCAAGGGGCCGACCAGGCCGCCGACAACCTGAGTGTCAGCAACGCCATCACCTCGCTGCGCGCCATTGGCGACGCCGACTGGCCCGACATCATTGCCCGCACCAGCGCGCTGATGCGCCTGATGCTGACCCAGCCGGTGTTTGCCGCCGAAGACAACACCACCCGCGACCAAAGCCTGCACGCCATCGAACAGCTGGCCCGTCAAAGTGAGCGCAGCGAGGTGCAGGTGGCGCAGCAACTGCTCGACCAAATGGCCAGCGCAGCCGCGCGCGACAAGCCAGGCGCAGTGGCCATGCACTGGCTGCTGGGTTCTGGCCAGCCCGATCTGCTGCTGGCGCTGGGCCTGCCCCGCTGGCAAGCGCGTGCCAGGTTGCTGCTCAGGCGCCACCTGGCGCTGCCGCTTTATCTGGGCACCCTGGCGCTGGTGCTGAGCGTTTTGCTGTGGCTGCTGTTGCGCCACAGCCCGCAACCCGCTGGTTGGGGACTGCTGCTTGTGACGCTGCTGGCGCTGTTTCCGGCGTCCGAGGCGGTGGTGGCGGTCATCAACCGGCTGATCAGTGAGTCGGTGCGCCCGCAACACCTGCCGCGCCTGGCGCTGGCCGCAGGCATACCAACGGCGCACCGGGTGCTGGTGGTGGTTCCGGCCATGCTCAGCGGCGCCGCCTCGGCCCAAGAGCTTGCGCACCGGCTGCATTTGCACTACCTGGCCAACCCCGAGCCACAGGCGCAGTTTGCACTGTTGACCGACTACCTGGACGCCGACACCGCCCAGACACCGCAAGATGCCGCCAACCTGGCCAGCGCGGTGGCGCAGATCCAGACGCTCAATGCCCGTCACCCACTCGAGGCGGATGGCACCGACGCGCCACGCTTCATCCTGCTGCACCGCGAACGCCAGTTTTGCCAGACCGAACAGCGCTGGATTGGCTGGGAGCGCAAGCGTGGCAAGCTCGAATTGCTGATCACCGCCCTGGCCACCGGCGACAGCAGTGCCTTTCTGGACCTGGGTGACAGCTCGCGCCTGGCGGCTGAGGTGGCCTATGTGCTCACGCTTGACAGCGACACGCAGCTGCCGCCGGGGCGGCTGCGCGAGCTGGTCGGTGTGGCCGCCCACCCGCACAACCAGCCGCAGCTCGATGCCAGTGGCAAGCAGGTGCTCTCCGGCTACGGCATCTTGCAACCGCGCGTGGCCACGCCGCTGCCCGACCTCAGCGAGTTCACCCGTTACCACTGGTTATTTGCCGGCCAGTGTGGTTTGGACCCCTACAGCGCGGCCAGCTCCGAGGTGTACCAGGACGTGTTTTCTGAAGGCACCTTCACCGGCAAGGGACTGCTGCATGTGAAAGCGGTGCACGCGGTGCTGGCGGGCCGATTGCCCGAGGGCCAGGTGCTCAGCCACGATTTGATCGAAGGCTCGATGGCCCGCTGTGCGGCGGTGACTGACATCTCGGTGATCGAAGACGCGCCCTTCCATGCCGACGTGGCCGCCTCGCGGGTGAACCGCTGGACGCGCGGCGATTGGCAGCTGCTGCCGATCATGTTGCGTCCCGCGCGTTATGGCCTGCGCCCGATCCACCTCTGGAAAATGACCGACAACCTGCGCCGCTCGCTGGTGGCACCGATGTCGCTTGGGCTGCTGCTGGTGTCGCTGACCGGCCATGGCATGTCACCCTGGGTGGCGCTGCTGCTGGTGCTGGCGGCATTTACCGCCGGGCCGCTGATGGGGGCCTTGGCGGGCCTGTCGCCCAGCCGTGACGACATTGCCAAACGGCATTTTTACCGCGAAGCCCTGATCGACCTGGCGCGTGCGCTGCTCAGCGGCCTGTGGCTGCTGGCCGTGCTGTTGCAACAGGCACTGGCCAGCCTGGACGCGATCAGCCGGGCGCTTTACCGCACCCTGGTGAGTCGGCGCCATTTGCTGCAATGGACCACGGCGGCCTCAGCCCAGGCCCAGGCCAAGTCGTCGCTGGTGGCGGTGACGCGCCAGCACTGGCGCGAGCCGCTGGTCGCGGCGCTGCTGCTTCCTATGCTACTTTTAGGCCCGCAGCCCTTGCAAATACTGGGGAGTGTGCTATGTATTTTATGGGGTGCCGGCCCGCTTTGGAGTTGGTGGGTGAGCCGCGTGAGCCCGCTGTGCAAAGAAGAGCAACTGCCGCTGACCGACCAAGCCTACCTGCAAGGCGTGGCGCGCGACACCTGGCGCCTGTTTGAGCGCTGTGTCGGCCCGGATGACAAATACCTGCCGCCCGACAACCTGCAGGTGCTGCCGCACGACATGGTGGCGCACCGCACCTCGCCCACCAACATTGGCATGTATCTGCTCAGCGTGGCCTGCGCCCGGCAATTTGGCTGGATCGGCACCCAAGACCTGCTGGCTCGGTTAGAAGCCACCTTGGCCACCCTGCAAGGCATGGAGCGTTACCAGGGCCACTTCATGAACTGGTACGACACCCAGACTGCCTTGCCGATGTTGCCGATGTATGTCTCCACCGTGGACAGTGGCAACCTCTGCGGCCACCTGCTGGCCGTCGCCCAGGCTTGCCTGGAATTGGCCCAGGCGCCAGACGCCACCCAAGCCAGCCAGGCCGCGCTGCTGGCCGCCCGGAATCGGCTGCTGCCCCTTTTGAAGCAGCGCAGGCAGTTGTCCGTCACCCAGCGCGACGAGCTCACCTGGCTGCTGGCCGACCACCGCGCCACCCGGCGCTCGGCCCGGCTCGACGCCCTGGCCGGTGCGCCCGAACTCACCCAAGCGCGTTTGCTGGCCATGGCAGACGCCCTCAAAACGCTGGCCTGGCAAGCCGATTTCAAGTTTTTGTACTCCAGCAAACGCCACCTGTTGCACATTGGCTACCGGGTCACCGAGCACCAGCTCGACACCAGTTTTTACGACCTGCTGGCCTCCGAGTCGCGCCTGACCAGCCTGCTCGGTGTGGCCCGGGGTGACCTGCCGGTGCGGCATTGGGCGCACCTGGGGCGGGCGTTTTTTGCCCGCGGTGCGGATGTGGGCCTGCGCTCCTGGACCGGCTCGATGTTTGAGTACCTGATGCCCAGCCTGGTGCTCAAGGAACCGCGTGGCAGTGTGTTGTTTGAGGCCTGCCACACCGCATTGCACGAACAAATGGCTTTTGCCAAAACGCTGGGGCTGCCGTGGGGGGTGTCCGAGTCAGCCTATGCCGCCAGTGATTACACCCTGGCCTACCAGTACGCACCGCAGGGTGTGCCCCGACTGGCGTTGCGCCGCACGCCGCCGGACGAACTGGTGGTGGCACCCTACGCCACCGCATTGGCCGCCATGCTGGCACCGCACCCGGCACGAGAAAACTTTGCCACGCTGGAGCAGTTGGGTGCACGGGGTCGTTATGGGTTTATCGAAGCGCTGGACTACACCGTGGCGCGGCGCGTGGGCAGCGAGCCGTTTGTGCCGGTGGGCACCTTCATGGCGCACCACCAGGGCATGACGATCGTGGCCTTGACCAATGTGCTGCTACGAGGCGCGGCGCAACGCTGGGGCATGGCCAATGCCCACCTGCAGGCGGTGTCGTCCCTGTTGCACGAGCGCATTCCGCGCGAGGTCTCTGGCCTGTACGCGCCACCGGCCAACCTGCGCCGACTGGCCCAGCGCCGCCACAACCAGGGCCTGCTGCGTGACCTGCTGCCAGGCACCAGCGCGGTGGAGCCAACCCATCTGCTGTCCAACGGGCGCTACAGCGTGTTGTTGCGGGCCAATGGGGCGGGCAGCAGCAGTTTTGAGCAGATTGGCATCACCCGCAGCCGCGATGACGCGCTGCGTGACGACCGGGGTAGCTTTTTCTACCTGCGCCGCAGCCCGCAAGACAGGCTGTACGCACTGACCCAGCATCCCGCGCCCGACCCGGCGGCGCACTACAGCAGCGCCTTTCATGCCGACCGGGTGTGTTTTGACGCCGAATGGGACGACTTGCAAACCCGCATCATGGTCTGGGTCAGCCCGGAAGACGACATCGAGTTCCGCCAGGTGGAGCTGCGCAACAACAGCGAGCTGCCGCTGGTGATCGAGTTGATCTCGGCCTTTGAGGTGGCGCTCTCAGACGCGCGGGCCGACGAGGCGCACCCGGCCTTCACCAACCTGTTTGTCAGCGCCCAATGGCTGGCCACCCACCAGGCGCTGTTGCTGTCGCGCAAGCCGCGTCTGGTCACCGAGCAGGGCTTGCGCATCGCGCACTTTCTCACCGACAGCAGCAGCCCGGTGCACCAAGTGCGCTTAAGTGCCAGCCGCCACAGCTGGCAAGGACGCAACCGCAGCACCAGCCAGCCGCAGGGCCAACTGCTCCCCGCGCCCGCCTCGCCAGATGGCCAAGCCATCACGCTGGACACCGGACTCGACCCGGTGTGCGCCCTGTCTGCCACCTTGCACATCGCACCAGGCGCCAAGGTGCGCCTGACCTTTGCCACCGCCGTGTCTCACAATGCCGACACCTTGCGTGCGGTGATCGACAAATACCGGCAAGCCAGCAATGTGCAGCGCGCATCGCTCATGTCGGCCACGCTGACCGGCATCCGCTTGCGCTCGCTGCGCATCAGCGCCGAGAACTTCACGGTCATGCAGACCCTGACCAGCCTGCTGGTCTTGAGCCAGAGCCGACCGCAAGCACGCGCGGTACGCCCCAACAGCGCCGCAGGCGAGGTGTGCGACCGGCGCCTGCTGTGGCGCTTTGACATCTCGGGCGACCGACCCATCATTCTGGTGCAGGTCAGCGTGGCGCACGGGCTGGGGCTGATCCGCTCACTGTCGCAGTCACTCGGTCTGTGGCTGTGGGGCAATGTGGCCTGTGATCTGGTGGTGATCAACGCCGAACCGGCCTCTTACCTGATGACGCTGGACCATGACATTGCCGCCCTGCGCGACCGCTTTGCGGCCGATGTCAACGCCAAAGCCGGTGCCAGCGCCACCCGCTTGCACCTGCTGCGCGCCGACAACCTGAGCCATACCGAACTCAACACCCTGCACAGCCTGGCGCGGGTGGTGCTGCGCGCCGATGGCCGCCCACTGACCCACCATGTGCAGGACTGGCTGAATCTGAAAGAGGCCGCGTTCGCACGCCGCCAGCAAACCGCCACCAGCGCCCTGCTGCTGAGCGCACCGGCCAGCCACCAACTCACCCCCTCGGTGGGCGCCTTCACGCCGGATGCGGGGGCCTTCAGCTTTGCCGTGTCGGCCCGGCAGCGCCCACCACGGCCGTGGATCAATGTGCTGGCCAATGCCGACTTTGGCGCCCACCTGTCGGAGGCGGGTGGCGGCTACACCTGGGCCGTCAACAGCCGACTCAACCAGCTCACCGGCTGGTCCAACGACGTTTTGTCTGACCCGCCGTCCGAATGGTTTTTGCTGCAAGACAGCCACACGCGCGAGGTCTGGTCACTGTCGCCTGGCGCGGGCGTTCACCCGGCGCTGAACTACCAAGTCACCCACGGACAAGGCTACACCCGCATCGACCACCAACAGGCTGAGTTGAAGGTGAGCGCCACCTGGTGTGTGGACCCCCACACCGCCGTCAAACAGGTGCGCGTCATCCTGCACAACCAGGGGCACAAGACCCGGCACCTGCGGCTGATTGGTTTTGTGGAGTGGCTGATGGGTGCCAACCGCAGTGACCGCAGCACGGTGCGCACCACCGCCCTGCACCACAACGGGCAACTCGCCTTGCTAGCCACCCAGCGTGAGCGCTCAGCCGGGTTTGGTGATGGCACCGCCTTTTTGAGCATGAGTCAGACCGGCGCGGCCACCGAAGACTGGACTTGCGACCGCAGCGAGTTTTTTGACGCCCGTGGCCGCCTGGTGCTGCCTGACCATCTGGGCCAGGGCAGCGGCGACGGCCTGGACCCCTGTGCCGCGCTGTCCACCCAGCTCACCCTGCAAGCCGGGCAATCGGTCCAGAGCAGTTTCCTGCTCGGTTTTACCCCGACCGCAGAACACATCGGCCCGCTGCTGGCGCAAGCGGTGGCCACACCGGCCAGCGAACGGCTGGCACAGGTGCGCGCGGACTGGGACAAGCTGCTGGGCGCCACCACCGTCAAGACGCCTGACCCGCTGCTCGATGTGCTGGTGAACCGCTGGCTGCTGTACCAGGTGGTGTCTTGCCGCATGTGGGCCAAGTCGGGCTTTTACCAGGCCGGTGGCGCCACCGGTTTTCGTGACCAGTTGCAAGATGTCATGGCGCTGGCCTGGGCGGCACCGGCCATGCTTCGTGCGCAAATTGTGCTGCACGCCTCGCGCCAGTTTGTGCAGGGGGATGTGCAGCACTGGTGGCACGCACCCACCGGTGTCGGCGTGCGCACCCATTTTTCTGACGATCGGCTGTGGCTGGTGCTGGCCTGCACACACTACCTGCAAGCCACTGGCGACACCGGTTTGCTCGATGAACAGGTGCCGTTTCTGGAAGGCATGGCCATCCCTGCTGGGGCCGAGGATGCGTATTACCAACCCACTGTCAGCGGCCAGAGCGCCTCGGTGTATGAACACGCCGCACGTGCCATCGACCGCAGCCTGACGCTGGGCAGCCATGGCCTGCCCTTGATGGGCAGCGGTGACTGGAACGACGGCATGAACCGGGTGGGTGTGGAAGGCCGGGGCGAGTCGGTCTGGCTGGGCTGGTTCATCTGCCGCCTGATCACTGACTTTGCGCCGCTGGCCCAAGCGCGTGGCGACCAGCAACGCGCACAGCGTTGGCTGGACACAGCGCAGGCCATCCAAACCGCGCTGACCACCACCGCCTGGGACGGTGAATGGTTCAAACGCGCTTACTTTGACGACGGCCAGCCGCTGGGCTCACACACCAACACCCAAGGCCGCATTGACCTGATTGCGCAAGCCTGGGCGGTGTTGTCCGGCGCGGCACCGCCCGCGCTGGCCGAACAAGCCATGGCGGCGGTGGAAACCCATCTGGTGGATGGGGATGCCGGGCTGATCAAGCTGCTGGACCCGCCGCTGACCGATGCACAGCCCAGCGCTGGTTACATCCAGGCCTACCCGCCGGGCGTGCGCGAAAACGGTGGCCAGTACAACCACGCAGGCATCTGGGCGCTGATGGCGCAGGCGCAAAGTGAGGCCGGGGGTGACGCCGCCTACCGCTACTTCACCTACCTGAGCCCGGCGCACCGCGCCAGCCACCCCACACGCGGGCCGGTGTATGGCCTGGAGCCGTATGTGATGGCAGCAGATGTCTACAGCCAGCCGCCGTATGTCGGCCAAGGTGGCTGGAGCTGGTACACCGGATCGGCAGCCTGGATGCACCGCGCCGTCGTCGAGTCCATTTTTGGCCTGACCCAAGGCGCCCAGACGCTGAGCCTGACACCGCACCTGCCAAGCCACTGGCCGCAGGCCGAGATCACGCTGGTGCGCGGCACACACAGCATGCGTTTTATCCTGATGCGCGCCACGCCAGAGGCCGCCCAGCAGACCACCGCGCCCTGGGGCGCCAGCCTGCTGACTCCCGGCCAGAAGGTGTTCTGGCAGGAGTTGCCCGCGCAGTCCTGCTTTGTGATGGCCCTGTAAAACCTGGTGGGTGTTTTGGTGCGCCAGCGCACAGACGCCCCCCAACCACGGCTTTTACAGTTCAGGCATCAACTGGGGTGAGCCCGGTTTATCGCCCAAAGATGGTGGGGCGTTCACCATCAAATTGCTGGAGTCCTTTATGAATATGAAACTTGCCCTTGCCGCTGTGATGACCGCTGCTGCGCTGCTCACCGCCACCGGCTGCGCCGTCAGCCGTGGTCAGGAAACCGTGGGCGCTTATGTGGATGACGCTGGCATCACCACCCTGGTGAAGTCCCGCATGGCCGAGAGCAAAGTGGTCAGCGCATCTTCCATCAGCGTTGAAACGCTCAATGGTGTGGTGTTGTTGTCCGGCTTTGCCAAAAACACGCTGGAAAAGACCGAGGCCGAGCGCATCGCCCGTGGCGTCAACAACGTCAAATCGGTGCGCAACGAGATCGCCATCCGTCCTTGACACCACGCTTGCAACGAACAGGAAAGGAGGTTCAAACCAATCAGTGCCCCCTAACCTGTGCCTGAGCTTGGCCTAAACAGCTTGTCGCCCCGGATTCGCCTATCGGATCACGGGGCGTCTTCACATCTGGTGGGCCACACAACAGCGGTGCGCCAGCACACTGACCGTGCGCCCGACAGCCTTTAGCCTTGCGCCAAGCTTTGCCCTGACCACCCAATGTTCCACCCCATTTTCCAACGGCTTCACCTTGTTTTTTGGCTGCTTGTTGGCACCAGCGGCTGCGCCACACTGCCCGACACCCAGGCCATCTTGGCGCGCCACAGCGAACAGGCGGCCCGTTTCGAGGATGCCAAGGGCCCCATCTCCGGGAGCAAAAGTGCGGCCATCGTGGCCGCGCTCAAACGCAGTGCGGGCGACCTCGACATCCTGGACAAACAGATTGCGCTGGAGCAAGCCATCAACGACAGCCCGCTGGTGCTGGGCAACAAGGTCACCCTGCTGCAAGACGGCCCGGCCACCTATGCCGCCATGCTGAAAGCGATTTCTGGTGCGCGGGACCACATCAACATGGAGTCCTACATCTTTGAAGACGACGCCATGGGCCAGGTGTTTGCCCAGGCACTGCTGGCCAAACAGCGCCAGGGGGTTCAGGTGAACCTGATCTATGACAGCGTGGGCAGCCTGCACACAGCCAGGCCATTTTTTGAGACACTGACCCAGGCCGGGGTGGCGGTGCTGGAGTTCAACCCGGTCAACCCGCTGGACTCACGCGGCGGGGCCTGGTTGATCAACAACCGAGACCATCGTAAGCTGTTGATCATTGACGGCCGCACGGTGTTTTTGGGGGGCATCAACATCAGCAGCGTGTATTCGTCGGGCTCGGTGTTGCGCCGCAACCCCAAAACGACCAAAGGCGACGGCGCCTGGCGCGACACCGACCTGCAAATCGACGGCCCGGTGGTGGCCGACTTCCAGAAACTCTTTTTGCAAACCTGGGACAAACAACACGGAAAGACGCTGATGGCCAAGAACTACACCCCAACCCTCAGCGCCGTGGGCAGCGACATCGTGCGTGCCATTGGCGGCACGCCCGACGACGCCTACAACCTGGTCTACCTGACGCTGATCTCGGCCATCAGCAACGCGGAAAAGCAGGTGTTTTTGACCAATGCGTACTTTGTGCCCGACCCGCAGCTGGTTCAGTCGCTCATCAACGCCGTGGCGCGCGGGGTGGATGTGCGGCTGATTTTGCCCAGCTACAGCGACTCAGGCCTGGTGTTCCACGCCGGGCGGGCGCAATACGCCCAGTTGCTGGCTGGCGGGGTGCAGATCTTTGAGCGCCAGGGCGCGCTGTTGCACGCCAAGACCGCGATGATCGACGGCGTCTGGTCCACGGTGGGGTCCAGCAACCTGGACTGGCGCAGCTTCATGGACAACGACGAGGTCAACGCGGTGATCCTGGGGCGCGACTTCGCCAGCCAGATGACCGCCGCCTTTGCCATCGACCAGGCCGCCTCACACCCCATCAACGCCCAAACCTGGGCCACGCGCCCGCTGACACTCAAGCTCAAGGAATGGCTGGCAAGGATTTGGGAGCGCTGGCTGTAAGACCCAGGGCACCACAAAAACGGTGCCGCTGACAAAGCATTCGGGTGCTCGGCGTTCCATGGGCGTGAGGGCAACGAAGGCATGGGCTTGTGACATTACAAACGGTGCGTCAATTGCCACCTTTTTAAAATCCACCCATGCCGACCACCCCTTACCTCACCGCAGCCTTCTACAAATTCGTCACGCTCTCGGACTACGAATCGCGCAAGGCTCCCCTGCTGGCGTTGTGCGAGCAGCGTCAGGTGAAAGGCACCATTCTTTTGGCGCGTGAGGGTATCAACAGCACCATTGCGGGTGCGCCCGACGACGTGCACGCGGTGCTGGCCTATTTGCGCAGCGACCCGCTCTTGGCCGACCTGCAACACAAGGAATCGTTCGCTGAGACAGCGCCGTTTCACCGCATGAAAGTGCGTTTGAAGCAAGAAATCGTCACCATGGGCGTGCCTGGCACCGACCCCACCCACATCGTTGGCACTTACGTCAAGCCGCAGGACTGGAATGCGCTGATTGCCGATCCCGATGTGGTGGTGGTCGACACGCGCAATGACTACGAGGTGGCCATTGGCAGCTTTCGTGGCGCGATAGACCCTCAGATCCGGACGTTTTCGGCCTTGCCCGCCTGGACCGAACAGGCGGCGCAACTGCGCCCCACGGCCGATGGCAAAAAGCCGAAAGTGGCCATGTTTTGCACCGGGGGCATTCGCTGTGAAAAGTCCACCGCGTACCTGCGCGCCCATGGTTATGACGAGGTCTACCACCTGGAAGGCGGCATCCTCAAATACCTGGAGACTGTGCCGCCAGAGGAAAGCCTATGGGAAGGCACTTGCTTTGTCTTTGATGAGCGCGTGTCGGTAGACCACGGCCTGACACCGGGCACCCACAAGCTGTGCCGGGGTTGCCGCATGCCACTGGAGGACGGCGCGCAGGAGTCGCCCTTGTTTGAACTGGGTGTGAGCTGCCCACGCTGCCATGCCAGCACGAGCGATGTCCAAAAAAACCGGGCCCGGGAACGCCAGCGCCAATGGGTTCTGGCCAAAGCACGCGGCAACGCCCACATTGGCCAAGCCACACCACCCGTGCTCAGCAAACCCGTTCCATCCGACGTCGCCAGCGCCTGCTCGCCGACCAAAGCGGCTGACTAATGGCGCCATCGGGGCCAACTGCGGCACAGCCACTGCAGCCGCCACTGCCCGTTCTGTATTCGTTTCGGCGTTGCCCCTACGCCATGCGCGCCCGCCTGGCACTGGCGGCCAGCGGCATGGTATGCGAGCTGCGCGAGGTGGTGCTCGCCCACAAGCCTGCCGCGCTGCTGTTGGCTTCGCCCAAAGGCACGGTGCCTGTTCTGGTGTTGCCAAACGGTGCTGTGCTGGAGCAAAGCCTGGACATCATGCTGTATGCCCTGCGCCAAAGTGATCCGTGGCAGTGGCTACCCTCATCCGCACAGGATCTCAGCACCACGCTTGCCCTCATTGCCCAGTGCGACAACCGTTTCAAAGTGCATCTTGACCGCTACAAATACCCCAACCGCTACGCGCTGCCGGATGGCCTAAGCGATCGCGCCGAGGGCGCCGTGTTTTTGCACATGCTCAATGATGCCCTGGCGACTCAGCGTTTTCTGCACGGCGGACACTTCGGTCTGGCCGATGCGGCCGTCGCGCCTTTTGTGCGCCAGTTTGCGCACACCGATCTACCCTGGTTTGCCAGCCAGTCGTGGTCCGCGCTTGGTGCCTGGCTGACTGCGTTTGAAACGTCAAAGGTGTATTTGCAGGTGATGGACAAGGTGCCGACTTGGTTTGAAGGCCAATCGCCATGGCGATTTCCAGCCCTGTAGCCGATATTGGTTCGATAGCTATCTTTGCGCGGCAGTTGTATTGGCGGGACTATTCCGGCCCATATAGCCAGCCAATCTGATCCAAAGAAGCCTCCTGTTCGATCTCACGCATCTGAAAACGCGGGTCGGAAAAGGCTGGAAGCTGACTTTCGTCCTAAGAAACTGATTGCCCGTAAGCGGTCACTTTGCAGCGGTCATTCACTCTTCACAACTGCCGGATACAGCATCTGCTTGCAGGCGTCGAATTTCCTCATTCAGCGTCTTCTGCGCTGGCTGAGGCGTGCGCTTTCTTTGCTGTGCTTTGCGCCACATCTTGGTCGACGGGCTTGCGATTTGGCGAGTTAGATCAACAGCGATATCGTTACTTGCCTTGGTCCGATCCTTGATTTGGCTGCGCTAGCGTCCGGTTTTTCAACTGAAGCTGCTGCGCCAACTCCAACGCCGACTGGAATTCTCTCAACTCCAGCAAGATCGACGCCCAAGCTATTTGCATGCTTTCAAGGGATTCGATCAATTGGTCAATTGTTTCGTCCAACTGAGGCTCGGGCTGCGGGCATCTCCTGGCCGTTTGCCGTTTGAGGTGACAAGTCATGGCTTAAATGGTCAACGGTTGGCGTGTTTGATCAGGTCGAAATAGTTGCATTGTTCATAGCACTTTGAATAACTGTTACTTGACCCTTAAACTCAAAATGACTCCCAACTCCCCTCCTTGTCGGCAACTGTTGGGATGTCGTTTGGCAACTTCAGGTTCGCCGGGCGTGTCTTCTGTTTTGGCAGTGTTGTTGTTGCCCGCAGCTTGTCACCTTTGATGGCATGAGAGCCACTGACGGTTTCATGCCGTGATATGCCACCGTTGATGGCTTTGCTGCCGAGATCGAACACGGACACCGTGCTCACCAGTTCCTGCGCCTGACTCTTCAGGCTGCTGGCGGCTGCGGCCATTTGTTCCACCAAGGCTGCATTTTGCTGGGTTGCCTGATCCATCTGGACCACCGCTTCACCCACCTGGGAGACGCCCAAACTTTGCTCGTTACTGGCAGCGCTGATCTCGCCCATGATGTCTGTTACCCGACGGATGGAGCTGACAACTTCGGTCATGGTGGCTCCGGCTTGATCCACCAGCGCGCTGCCTTGTTCGACCCGCTCAACGCTGGCGCTGATCAGCGTTTTGATTTCCTTGGCCGCTTCAGCCGAGCGCCCAGCTAGGGCACGAACCTCAGTGGCCACCACCGCAAATCCGCGTCCCTGTTCGCCAGCACGGGCGGCTTCTACCGCCGCATTCAATGCCAGGATGTTGGTCTGGAAGGCGATGCCGTCAATCACGCTGATGATGTCGCTGATCTTGCGGCTCGATTCGTTGATACCTTTCATGGTGCCAACCACCTGGGCGACAACTTCACCACCCTTGACGGCCACGCTGCTAGCACTTTGCGCGAGTTGGTTGGCCTGATGGGCGCTGTCGGCGTTTTGTTTGACGGTAGAGGAGAGTTCTTCCATGCTGGCGGCGGTTTCCTCCAAAGCGCTAGCCTGGGACTCGGTGCGGCTGGAGAGGTCCTGGTTGCCTTGGGCGATCTCGATGCTGGCGGTGGAGACACCTTCGGCATTGCTGCGCACGTTGGTCACGGTCTTGATGAGGCTCTGCTGCATGTGCTGCAGCGAGGTCAGCAACTGGCCGACTTCGTCGCTGGAGCCGACCAAGATGGGGACGCTCAGGTTGCCTTGCGCAACCCGGTCCGCCGCATCCACGGCTTGGCGCAAAGGTTGGGTGATGGAGCGAGTGATCAGATAGGCGGCCACGACGCTCGAAATGACAGCCAACACCGCAAAAGCCAGCACCATCAGCGAAGCCTGCTGGTAAGTGCCGTTGGCTTCGACGCCGCCTTGCCGGATGCTGTCCTCTTGGAAAGCAGTCATGTCCTTGAGCGCTGCGAGATAGGTGGCCTGCGTCGCGTATTCCGGGCCGTATAGGAGGGTTTTGCCTTCGTCATTCTTGTTGGCCAGACCGAGTGCGCCAACCTTGTCGGAGAAGGCCATGAAAGCCGCGCCCGTGCTCCTCACAGATTTCGCCAGATCGCGCTCCTTGTCGCTGTCGGCCATCTTTTCGAGTATGGCGGTCATCTGCTCGACAACCTGACGGTCCTTGTCCAGAGCCTCCTTGTTGCTGGCCAGCGCTTTTTCGTCCTCCAGAAGAATCGTGTTGCGCGTGATGCGTGCAATGTCCATGACGGTGTAGGACAGGGTCGTTGCCGCCTGGGCGTTGGGATAGAGGTTGTCCGTGATGTTGTGCGCACCATCATTCAATGCGGAAAGACGCGCGAGACTGAGCACGGCGGTGATCAGGATGATGGTGACCAGCAGGCCGAAGCCAAGGGCGAGGCGTACGCCGAGTTTGAGGTTTTTCATACGCGAGCACGCTTCCTTGAATTTGGGTTACTAAGTTACATCTTTTCCATACCTACATCGGCATAGCGGCAAAAAACAACTATCTAATTTGTAAGGCAAACGTGTAGCAAACACTTACTTGACCCCGCTCGCGCGGTACAGAGTGAAAGTTCAACTTCGAACGGCATTTATCCCCTGGCGATGCTGAGCAGCCCCCTTCAGGCAGGCAACTCAGTCTCAGCGGGTACTATGCGAACTTTCAGCTCAGCTGTATGTGCGCTACCGCACTGTCATGATCTTTTCATTTTTGAACGAAAGCACTCGTGAAGCTGTACGGTTCGGAGTGGACGCGCGACGGGCTACGCACTGCCAAACGACCGAAACCGAAACCCTGATCTGCCGGTAAATGGGATGGGAATTGCCCGATGCCCCGAAAGGCTGCTCCTGGCCAAAAAGGGAAATATCTACGTCAGCGACCGATGACCGCGCCCGCTGCATCGCCGCCCCATCAACGCGCCATGCAAATGGCGGCAGGTGGTCCATGGCGCTGACCATGGCTCTCTGAAGCAGGCTCTCGCATACTGCACATCTGGCCAGTGCCATGGATCAACGGCGATGGGATGGGTACCCGCATCCGCCTACCAAGCCGCCTACTTGCTGCGACCAAACACCAGCAAAGCCGCGCCCACCACAATGCCGGCGGCGCTCAGGATCAGCGGCACATTGACGGTTTTGGTCTCTTGCACCTTGAGTTCCATGGTGCCGAGTTTGAGCGCGGTGGTCTCTGCGGGATAGCTGAAGCCGCCGTAGGCCAAGCCCAGTGCGCCAGCTGCAATCAGGACGATACCAATCAGTTTGATGGCGTTCATGTGTCACTTTCAGAAAAACGAAGGAGTTTGAGGGCGGCGTCAGACGGCGTCTGTGCGCAGACACACACAGACAGGCACCTTTACACGGCAGCGTAAAAACATGGCGGCCGCGCTTGGGTTCGCTGTCGCACCGACGGGTCGGGCGCGGCAGGCCACAGTCGGGCCTGGTTCACTTTCAGACTGGAGACTTTTTATGAACAACCCCCTTGGCCTGCGTTTGGTCACCACCACCTTGGCCGGTGTGATGACCATCTCCATCGTGGCTTGCAGCAAACCGGTGGACAGCACGGTGGCGGCCACACCCACCATCTCGGTGGGCACCGAGATTGACGACAGCGTGGTCACCACCCGTGTCAAAACAGCGCTGTTGGACAACATCGACATCAAGGGTTTTGACATCCAGGTCGAGACGCGCAAGGGTGAGGTCATGCTCAGCGGCTTTGTCAGCAACCAGGCCCAGATCGATCAGGCGGTGGCCGTGGCCAAAGCCATTGAGGGTGTCAAAAGCATCAGCAACAAGCTCAGCATCAAGGAAGGTGCGGCCACGGTGGGTAACCAGATTGATGACAGCGTGATCACCGCCGAGGTCAAGGCCGCTTTGCTCAACAACGCCGACATCAAAAGCCTGGACATCACAGTGGCCACCCACAAGGGTGAAGTGCAGCTCAGCGGCTTTGTCAACAACCAGGGCCAGATCGACCGCGCCCTGGAAATTGCCCACGGCATCAAGGGTGTGACCCTGGTCGGCAACCAGATGAGCATCAAGAAATAAGTGAGGCCCCTCATGAACATGCAAAACAACTTCCAAGCCATTCTTGGCGTGACCACCCTGCTGTTGCTGGGCGGCTGTGCCACCAACAACGCACCCGCCAACCCGACTGGCAACGCCCTGCCGCAAACCAGCAACGCCGCCACCCAATACGGCGTGGTGCAAGCGATTGAGCTGGTGCAGCAGCCCGCAGCCGCAAACGGCGGCATGGGTGTTGGCACCATTGCAGGCGCGGTGGTTGGTGGCATTCTGGGCCACCAGGTGGGGGGTGGCAATGGCAACACAGCCGCTACTGTTTTAGGAGCTGCAGGTGGCGCCTATGCTGGGCATACGATCGAAAAGAACCAACAAGGCGCCCAAACAACCAACGCCTATCGGTTCACCCTGCGCATGAGCGACGGCAACAACCAGGTGTTCACCCAAAGCACCAACGTCGATATCCGGGTGGGCGACCGGGTGCAGGTGGACAACGGCGTGCTGCGCCGCTACTGACGTGGCTGGACGTCGCTGAGCAGCCGGTCCAGCTCTTTTTTGACCACGCCGTAACACTCACACACGCTGCGCTCCAGGCCAGCGCGATCGAGCACGCCGATGTGGCCACGCCGGTAGCGAATAAAACCGGCGGCCTGCAGGTGCCCGGCAGCGTCGGTCACACTTTCGCGGCGCACACCGAGCATGCTGGCCACCAGCTCTTGGGTCATCACCAGTTCGCGGTCGGGCAGGCGGTCTAGTGTCAGCAGCAGCCAGCGGCACAGTTGCTGCTCCACCGAGTGGTGGCGGTTGCACACCGCAGTCTGGGCCATCTGGGTCATCAGCGCCTGGGTGTAGCGCAGCAGCAGGCGCTGCAGCGCGCCGCCACGGTTGAACTCGGCCTTGAGGGTGTGGCGGTCCAGCCGCCAGGCTTGGCCAGCGGTCTGCACCACCGCCGAACTCGATGTGGTGTCACCACCCATGAACAGCGACACGCCCACCACCCCTTCGTTGCCGACCCCGGCGGTCTCGGCTGAGGCGCCAGACTCGGTGACGTAATGCAGCGAGACGATCGAGGTGGTGGGAAAGTAGGCGTGGCGCATCTGGCTGCCAGGCTCAAACAGCATCTGGCCCAGCGGCATCGGCACCAGCTCCAGATGGGGCGTCAGCAGCGCCAGTTCAGCCGCAGGCAGCGCGGCCAGCAGGTGGTTCGCGTTGGGGAGATGAGGCTGCAACATGGTGCGCTCCGGGGTGTTCTGTGGGGTCATTGTTTCGATGTCAGTTCAACGCCGATACCGCGGTAGCCAATAAAGCGGCTGGCCCGGTCAAACATCGGCTCGCCGCTGACCTGAAAACACTGCTGGCCGCCATCGGCACCGACACGGCAGAACACATAGTCCAGAAACGGCTGGCGCTCGGCAATGGTGCTGCGCAGCTTGTCGCGCTCGGCCTCGTTCCAGCCGCCCAGCACCACCGGTTTGACCTCCCCGGCCAGCGGCGGCACCTGCAGGCCCAGCATCTCCAGCACCGGGCCAGAGACTTTGGTGAAGGCGCCGTTTTCGTCCTGCTCCCAATACCAGTCTGAGGCCAGCTCGGTCAGGCTGCGGTAGCGCGCCTCGCTCTCGCGCAGCTCGGCGGTGCGCTCGGCCACGGTGGCTTCGAGCTGCTGGTTGTAGTTGGCCAGCTTTTTGTAGAGCAGGCGCACTTCGAGCATGTTGTGGATGCGGGTTTTCACCTCCACCAGGTCAAACGGCTTGCTGATGAAGTCTTTGGCGCCCATTTGCAGCGCACGCAGCTTGTGGCCGGGCTGGGCGGTCAGCACAATCACCGGCAGGTAGCTGTCCGCGGTGTTGGTTTTGAGGCCCTCCATCACCTGAAAACCGTCCATCACCGGCATCTGCAGGTCCAGCAGGATCAGGTCGTAGGCGTTTTTGCGGTGCAAGGCGCAGACCTCCTCGGGTTTCATGGTGGCGGTGAGGTTGCTGTAGCCAGCCTCACCCAGCAGTTGCTCCAGCAGTTGCACATTGGCCGCCTGGTCGTCCACGATCAGGATGCTGGCCTTCAGAATTTCAGCAGAGAGTGACATGTCGGTTTCCTTCTGAGTCATGGACGCGCTTTATTGCTCTATTTAGTAGAGCAATAGGTGCAATCAAAATAAGGGCTAGAGGCACTTTTTACCAATTTACGGCGCCACACCGGGCACCAGCGGCGGCTGCGCGCCCGACTGCATCTGGGCAATGCCCACAATCTCTTTGGCAATGTCTTCGGGCGACAGCACAAAGTCAATACAGCCGCTCTCAATGGCGCTTTTCGGCATATCGGGTTGGGTGGCGGTGCTGGGTTTTTGGGCGATGGTGATGCCACCGGCCTGGCGGATGCCGCACAGTGCGTCCGCGCCATCACCGTCATAGCCCGACACAATCACCGCAATCAGCTTGCCGTCCCAATGTTGCGACAGCGAGCGCAAAAACACCGTGATCACATCGGGCCAGCCGCGTGGCTTGGAGATGGGCAGCAGCTGAAACAGGCCGTCCTGCACATGCAGGTCGCGGTTGGATGGGATGATGAACACACAGTTGGGCGTCACCGGCAGCCCGTCGGTGATCAGCACCACCGGCATGCTGGAAAAACGCAGCAGCACCTGATGCAGCTGGGTGGCAGCGATGGTGATGTGGTTGACGATGACCACCGCCACCCCCATGTCGGGCGGCAGGTGTTGCAGCAGCCGGATGTAGGCATCAAGCCCACCGGCGGAGCCACCCACACAGACGATCGGGAAGTCTTTCATACCGGCCCTGACGCCAGCGCCAGCTCAAACCAGAACACACTGCCCACCCCCACCCGGCTGCTGACACCGATGCTGCCGCCCATCATCTCCACCAGGCGCTTGCTGACCGCCAGGCCAATGCCGGTGCCCTCTTGCGCACCGCCTTCCTGGCCGAGCCGGTTAAACGGCTGGAACAGGTTTTTCATCTGCTCTGGGGTCAGGCCGTGCCCGTCATCCTGCACGTTCACACGCACCCAGCCGGCCTTGCTCAGGCTGAAGGTGACGTTCACCGTGCCTTGCTGGCGGTTGTATTTGATGGCGTTGGACAGCAGGTTGATCACCACCTGTTTGAGTCGGCGCCGATCCGAGAGCACCAGACAAGGCTGCGCAAACACCGGAAAACGCACCACGATGTGGCTGGCCGAAGCCTGCGGCTCGATCATGGTCTGACAGTCGGCCAAGACCTCTGCCAGCGACTCACACGCCATGGCCAGTGCCAGTTGGCCCGACTCGATGCTGGCCAAATCCAGGATCTCGTTGACCAGGTCCAGCAAATACCAGCCGCCATGGATGATCTGGTCGATCGACGACTTCTGCGCCGGTGTTGGCGGCGGGCTGCCCGCTGCCATCAGTTGCGCAAAACCTAAGATGGCGTTGAGCGGTGAGCGCAGCTCGTGGCTCATGCTGGTCAAAAAGTCGGACTTGGCACTGTTGGCCTTGTCCGCCAGTTGGCGGGCGCGCTCCAGCTCGCTGTTCTTGACCTGCAAAATGGCATCCAGCCGCACCCGCTCGGACACGTCTTCGAGCATCACCCGCAGGGTGATCACCCCTTCAAGCCCGCGCGCCATGTTGGCCGACAGGCGCACCCAGATCGGTTGGCCGCCCCCGGTGATCATCTGCAGCTCACAGGTCTGGGTTTGCCCAAAGGTGTCGAGCAAAGCGCAACAGTCCTGGTAAATGGCGCGCTGCGCCAGCGGCATGAAGTGGGTGATGCGCAGTTTGACCAGCGCGCTGCGCGACACGCCCAGCAAATCGGCGGCGGTCAGGTTGGCCTCCAGAATCTGGCCATCGCTGTTGACGGTGCAGTAGCCCACGGGGGCCATGTCGTAGAGGTCAAAGTAGCGCTCGCGGGCGGTTTCGAGCTCCAACTGCACCCGGCGCAATTCTTCGTTTTGCAATTCCAGTTCGATCTGGTGCACCCGCAGCTCGTGGTAGAGCAACTGCGCGTCTTCGGGCTGCATCTCCTTGAGCATCTCCAGCGGCAGCGAGACCTTGACCCGGTGGCTGTCCTGGGCGCGTCGGCGCAGCAACTGGAGGGTGTCCACCGAGATCACTGCCTCATCGGCGGTGCGGAACAGTGGGGTGTCGTCGGTCTCGGGCTTCAAAGTTTTGCTCCCATAGTGATAGCTGTCTGCTCTTTATTTACAAGGGCTAGAGGCCTATTTTTCATATAATCCTCCAGCATCTGGCCCGGCAGCGCCACGTCACCGATGTGGTGCCCCTGGAAAACGCTGCAACCCAGCGCCAGAAAAAAGTCGCGCTGCGCCGCGCTCTCGACCCCTTCGGCCACCACCGGCAGGCCCAGGCTGGCGCCCAGGGCGGCGATGGCGCGGGCAATCACCGCCACGCTGGCATCGGTCAACACACTGTGCACCAGCGCCTGGTCGATCTTGATCTGCACCAGCGGCATGCGTTTGAGGTAGCTCAGCGAGGCCAGGCCAGCGCCAAAGTCGTCCAGACAAAAACCCACACCCAAGGCACGGATGGTAGTCATCTTGGTCACGGTGTCGGCCACGTCGCGCGCCAGGGTCTCTTCGGTCAGTTCCAGAATCAGCTTGTTGGCCGGGGCACCGGTGATGTGCAGGGCCAAGGCCACGCTGACGGCAAAGTCCGCCTGTGCCAGCTGGCTGGCGCCAATGTTGACAGCCAGCGTCCAGTGGGCCGTTTGCGGGTCTTGCGCCCAGAGCAGCAATTGGCGGCAGGCGGTCTCCAGCACCCAGTGGCTCAGCGGCAGGATCAGGCCGGTCTCTTCGGCCAGCGCGATGAACTGGCCCGGCAGCAGCAAGCCCTGGTGCGCATGCCGCCAGCGCAGCAGGGCCTCGGCACCCAGCGCTTGGCCCTGGGCATCCACCTGGATCTGGTAATACAGCGCAAATTCGTTGTTGGCCAGGCCGTGCTGCAGGTCGTGCACCAAAGCCTCCTGGGCCAGCACCGCCGCTTGCATGCCGGGGTCAAAAAAGCACAGCTGGTTTCGCCCCAGGGATTTGGCGCGGTACATGGCGCGGTCGGCTTTTTTCAGCACATCGCCCACCGGCTCGGCCACACCCAAAAACACCACCGCGCCGATGCTCAGCGAGGCCTCAAAGCTGTGGCCTTGCAGGTCAAAGTTCTGCTGCATCGCCAGCAAAATCTTCTGCGCCACGCTGTCGGTCTGGCGCACCGCGTCAGGCTCTGGCTGGCCCAGGGCGTCGAGCAGCACCACAAACTCGTCGCCGCCAAAACGGGCCACACAGTCGCCCTCGCGCACACACAACAGCAGCCGCTTGCTGACCTGCTGCAGCAGCAGGTCGCCCACATCGTGGCCCAGGGTGTCGTTGATCTGCTTGAAACGGTCAATGTCCAGGAACATCAGCGCGCCGTGGTTGTGGGTGCGCGCCGAGGACAGCCGCGACTGGTTGAGCCGGTCCATCAGCAAACGCCGGTTGGCCAGCCCGGTGAGGGCGTCGTGCAGCGCATATGACTCCAGCGCGTTGACCGCCTGGGCCAGCTGTTTGTAGAGCAGGCGCACTTCCAGCAGGTTGTGGATGCGGGTCGTGAGTTCGGCCAGGTCAAACGGCTTGGCGACAAAGTCCCTGGCACCTGCGGCCAGCGCGCGCAGCTTGTGGTTGGGATGCACGGTGATGGCCAGCACCGGGGCGTAGCCGTCTTCTTCAATCGCTGCCAAACCGTCCAGCACCGAAAAGCCGTCCAGGCCGGGCATTTGCAGGTCCAGCAAGATCAGGTCAAAGTGGTGGTGGCGGTGCAGATCACACACCTCAAACGGGTTTTGGGTGGTCATCACCTGCCGATAGCCCAGGCTGTGCAGCAGCTGCTCCAGCAAACGCACATTGGCTGGCTTGTCGTCCACGATCAGGATGCTGGCGCCCAACACATCGGCTTTATCGGGCATCAAACACCTCCCGCCCCACACCGGCGTCGCGTTGTGTCTGTGCCAGCGCCAAGCCGGTGTCGAGTGCATCCATGAACTCGCCTATCCGGATCGGCTTGGTCAGGTAGCGCAGAAAACCCGCCGCCAGACCACGTTCGATGTCACTGGGCATGGCGTTGGCGCTCAGGGCCAGCACCGGAATGTGGCGGGTGCCCTCGTCTTCTTGCAAGATTTTGAGGGCCTGCAGCCCGTTGATGCCGGGCAGGTTGATGTCCAGCAGAATCACATCGGGCTGGTGCTCCCGCGCCAGTGCAATGCCGCGCATCGCGTCTTCGGCGCCAAACAGGCGCATACCGGGCCTGCGGGCGATCAACTGGCGCACCAGCTCCATGTTGGCGCGGTTGTCTTCCACATACAGCAGGGTGCGCAGGCGCTCGCCGTTGAGCGTGGGGGTGATGTGAGAGAGCAGCATCTCCACAGCGGCATCGTTGAACTGCGGCGCCGCGATGCGCGCCAACTCCACCCAAAACGCGCTGCCCGCGCCCACGGTGCTGGTCACACCGATCTCACCACCCATTTGCTCCACCAGGCGTTTGCTCACCACCAGGCCAATGCCGGTGCCCTCTTCCTCGCCGCCTTCGCGCCCGAGCCGGTTGAACGGCTGAAACAACTGCACCAGCAGCTCAGGCGGCAGGCCCTCGCCCGTGTCTTGCACACTCAGGCGCAGGCGCCCTGCCAGGCGCTCGCTGCAGCTCACGGTGACGCTGCCGCCCTGGCGGTTGTATTTGATGGCGTTGGACAGCAGGTTGATCACCACCTGCTTGAGGCGGGTGCGGTCGGCGCTGACAAAACATGGTGCCACCGGCGTGTCAAAGTGCAACTGCACGTCTTTTTTCAGCGCCAGCGGCGCCATCAGGGTCTGGCAGTCTTGCAGCACCTCGGGCAGCGACACCGGCTCGCACGACAGCGACAGCCGCCCGGACTCGATCAGCGCCAAATCCAGCACCTCGTTGATCAGCTCCAGCAAATACCAGCCCGCGCGCAAGATGTGCTCGATGCTGGCCTGTTGCGCCGCCGTAGGCGCAGGGGTGCTTGAGGCCATGAGTTGCGCAAAACCCAAAATGGCATTGAGCGGCGAGCGCAGTTCATGGCTCATGCCCGACAAAAACTCTGACTTGGCCAGGTTGGCCTTGTCGGCGGCGGCACGGGCGGCTTCCAGCTCGGTGTTTTTGTCGCGCAGCACCTTGTCCAGCCGCTCACGCTCGGCCTCGGCAGTGCGCCGGGCAGCGTATTCCTCGGTGACGTTGCGAAACACCAGCACCGCGCCCACCACCAGCCCGTCGGCATCGCGGATGGGCGCGCAACTGTCGGCAATGTCGTACTGCGCGCCATCGCGGGCCATCAGCAGCGTGTGGTTGGCCAGGCCCTGCACCGTGCCGTGTGCCAGCGCCGCCAGCACCGGCACGGCCAGCGGCTCGCCACTGGCTTTGCTGACAATCTTGAACACCTGCTCCACCGGCTGCCCAAGGGCCTGCGCCAGGGTCCAGCCGGTGAGTTTTTGGGCCACCGGGTTGAGCAAGCTCACCCGTGCCTGCGCGTCGGTGGCAATCACCGCGTCACCAATCGAGTCCAGCGTCACCGCGAGTTTTTGGGCGCCCTCTTGCGCCAGCCGGTTGGCTTGTTGCAACTGGCGGTTGCTGTCCTCTTGTGCAGCCAGCAGACGTTTGGTTTCCAGATGGGTAAGGACTTTCTCGCGGTGCAGCCCGCGGTCAAAAGCCCAAAACACCATCATCACCGCCACCAGCACAAGCAACATGATCAGCGCGGCCAGCTTGGGCTGCACCGACACTAGGCTGACATAGGCGAGCCCCCCCGACACCACCAGTGCCGCGACCAGCCAGGTAAAGGGTTTGGAGATATTCTTCAAAAAATGCCCTACCAAGACCGGGCCATCACAGCCCACAAAGGAAATACCCCAGCATAGCCACGCCAGCCCAACGCCTGTGTGCGCTGGCGCACATAAGCGCCACCTGCAAGCCAAATTGGCCTCTAGCCCAAGCAAATACTGGGCGATAAGCTCTGTTTTTTATAGAAACTGCCAAAGCCTACACTGCGCAGAGTTGCTGTGACAAAGCGCCAGCACGTCCCACCGGCCAGACCAGGAGCCAGCATGACAAAAAAAACAACCAGCCCAGTTGCCCAACCAACCAGTCCAGCGTCCATCGAGCCACCCCTCGCCGCCGCAATCGCCAGCAGTGAGGCAGCCGCACAGCCAGCCAACGCCGAGGGTTTTCCGATCGTTGGCATAGGCGCCTCAGCCGGTGGGCTGGCGGCTTTTGAGGCGTTTTTCTCTGGCATGCCCAAGGAGATGGCCAGCGGCATGGCCTTTGTGCTGGTGCAACACCTGGCGCCCGACCACAAAAGCCTGTTGGCCGAGCTGATCCGCCGCTACACACCGATGCCGGTGCTGGAGGTGGACGACGCGGTGACGGTGCGCCCCAACTGCGTCTACATCATCACCCCCAACCACGACATGGCCTTGCTGAACGGCAGCCTGCAGGTGCTGGAGCCCAGCGCCCCACGCGGGCAGCGCCTGCCGATTGATTTTTTCTTCAAATCACTCGCGGCAGACCTGCATGAGCGGGCCATTGGCATCGTGCTCTCAGGCACCGGCAGCGACGGCACGCTGGGCGTGCGTGCCATCAAGGATGCCGGTGGCATGGTGATGGTGCAAACGCCAGAGAGCGCCGAGTTTGACGGCATGCCGCGCAGCGCCATCGCCACCGGTTTGGCCGACTACATGCTTGACGCACCGCAGATGCCTGAGCAGCTCACCACCTATGTGAGCTACGCTTTTGGCAAGTCGGCCTTGCAAGCGGACAAGCCGATACACATCAACGAGAGTGCCTTGAAGCGGATTTTTGTGCTGCTGCGCACCCAGACCAAACACGATTTTTCGCAGTACAAACCCAGCACCATCCACCGCCGCATCGAGCGGCGCATGTCGGTGCACCAGATCAGCCTGATTGACGACTATGTGCGTTACCTGCAGCAAAACAACGACGAAATCCAGGCGCTGTTTCGCGACCTGCTGATTGGCGTGACCAACTTTTTCCGCGACCCGGAGGCCTTTGAGGCGCTTGAAAAAGAGGTGATCCCGCTGCTGTTTGCGGGCAAGTCTGCCGCCAGTGGTGTGGTGCGCATCTGGGTGGCGGGTTGCTCCACCGGTGAAGAGGCGTACTCGATTGCCATGCTGCTGCAAGAACGCATGGAGGCGCTCAAACACAGCTACACGGTGCAACTGTTTGCCACCGACATCGACAGCCGCGCCATTGCATTTGCCCGCGCTGGCTTGTACCCGGTGGGCATTGCGGCCGACATCACCCCAGCGCGGCTGGCGCGCTTTTTCACGGCCGAGCCCAACGGTGGCGGCTACCGCATCCACAAAAGCATCCGCGACATGCTGGTGTTCTCGGAGCAGGACCTGATCAAAGACCCGCCGTTTTCCCGGCTCGACCTGATCACCTGCCGCAACCTGCTGATCTACCTGGGCGCTGACCTGCAAAAGCGCCTGATGCCGCTGTTTCACTACGCGCTCAACCCGCAAGGCATGCTGTTTTTGGGCACCTCTGAGGGCATTGGCGACGCGCTGACGCTGTTCTCCTCGATCGATCGCAAAGCCAAAATCTACCAACGCAAAACCACCGAGGCAGGGTTGGCGCGCTCGCCGAGCCGGTTCTTGCCAGCGCCGTCACCCGGGCAAGTGGCGCGCCCACATGGCGCGGGGCGCGATGGTTTCCCAGCCAAGCTGCCGCTGCGCGAGTTGACCGAACAGGCGCTGTTGGCCCAGGTGGCCCCGTCCGGCGCACTGATCAACACGCTGGGCGACATCCTTTACCTGCATGGCCGCACCGGCATGTACCTGGAGGCCCCGCCCGGTGAGGTGGGTGTGGCCAACATCCTCAAAATGGCCCGCGAGGGCTTGCGTGCGGCTTTGTCCAACGCCTTGCACCGCTGTGTGGCGCTGCAGGAGCCGGTGCACATACCGGGCCTGCGCGTCAAGACCAATGGCCACTTCACCCGCGTCAACCTGTGTGTGCGCCCGGTGGCCAGCAGCCTGCTGGCGGCAGACGCCCAGACCGAGACCGACGCGCCGCTGTACCTGGTGCTGCTCGAAGAAGCGCCCGAGCAGGGGCCTGACCTGGCCCAGCCCAACTACCCCGCTGGTGCGCCAGCGGGCAAGGCTGCGCCGCAACAAGCCGATGCCGATGCCGCCGCCCAACTGACCACCCTGCGCGAGGAATTGCGCGCCAAAGACGAGTACCTGCAAAGCACCCTGGAAGAGCTGGAAAGCTCCAACGAAGAACTCAAATCGAGCAACGAGGAAATGCAGTCGGTCAACGAAGAGTTGCAAAGCACCAACGAGGAGCTGGAGACCTCCAAGGAGGAGTTGCAGTCGGTCAACGAAGAGTTGTCCACCGTCAACAACGAACTCAACCTCAAGGTGGACGACCTGTCCCACCTGAACAACGACATGAACAACCTGCTGGCAGGCACCGGCATTGCCACCGTGTTTGTGGACCACCAGCTGCGCATCCTGCGCTTTACGCCCACCGCGTCCCAACTCATCAACCTGATTGCCAGCGATGTGGGGCGCCCGGTCGGGCACATCGTGTCGAACCTGGTGGGTTACACCAGCCTGGTGAGCGACGCGCAGGTCGTGCTCGACACCCTGGTGCCCAAGGATGTGCAGGTGCAAACCACCGATGGCGCCTGGTTCACCCTGCGTATTCGCCCCTACCGCACGCTGGACAACGTGATCGAGGGCGCGGTGATCACCTTCAGCGACATCAGCGAGCTCAAACGCATCGAAGCAGCGCTGGCGCAGGCCAACCACCGTGCCCGCCTGTCGGTGGTGGTGCACGATGCGTTTGATGCGATCACCATGACCGACCTGGAGGGCCGCATCCTGGCCTGGAACCCGGCAGCCGAGCGGCTGTACGGCTGGACCGAGGCGCAAGCACTGCAAATGACCCTGAGTGAACGCATTCCACCCGCGCAGATTGACGCGGCCATGAAGCGCCTCAAACAACTCGGCGATGGCCAGCTGTTGGAGATGTTTCCGACACAAAGGCTGACCCAGAGTGGCAAAATTGTGGAGGTCTCTCTGCTAGCTACCGCACTGATCGATGCCACGGGCAAGGTCTATGCTGTGACCACGACAGAGCGGTTGCGTCAGTCGGACACCTAAATCACGGAGGTTCTGTCATGCCCGGTCAGACGACCCCCGACCCAGCGTCACCCCTGGTCGTGCGCACACAGACAAACCCATCGCACGTTGAGGCTCACGCCTTGCGTCAGCGTGCCGAGGCGACGCTCAAACAGCGCCTGGGCACCAGTGGCAACACAGCAGCACGCTCACCCGAGGAAACCCTGCGCATCCTGCACGAACTCAGCGTGCACCAGATTGAGCTGGAGATGCAAAACGACGAACTGCGCCGCGCCCAAGTCACGCTGGAGGCCGCCCGGGCCAGCTACACCGACCTCTACGACCAAGCCCCTGTGGGTTATGTCACCCTGAATGAGGCCGGGCTGATGCTGCAGGCCAACCTGACGGCGGCCAGCCTGCTGGGTGTGCCACGCCAAGCTTTGCTGGACCTGCCACTGAGCCAATTTATCCATCGCGATGACCAGGACACCTATTACCTGCTGCGCAAACAGCACCAAGTCCACGCCCAGAAAGAACAGTCGGCAGAGTTGCGTTTGAAGCACCAGGACGCAAGCTACTTCTGGGCCAAACTGATGACCACCGTGGCGCAGGATGAGAGCGGTACCCCGCTGCTGCGGGTGGTCTTGATCGACATCAGCGCCAGCCTGGCCGCGCAGGAGCAGCTGTTTCTGGCCGCCAGTGTGTTCAGCCAGTCGCGCGAGGGCATCATGATCACCGACCTGGACGGCAAGATCGTGGACGTCAACGACGCCTTCAGCCGCATCACCGGTTACAGCCGCGACGAAGCCTTGCACCAGAACCCGCGCCTGCTGGACTCTGGGCGGCAAAACGCCAGCTTCTATGCGGCCTTGTGGCACGACATCGTGCACAAAGGCCATTGGTACGGCGAGATCTGGAACCGCCGCAAAAACGGCGAGGTTTACGCCGAGCTGCAAACCATCACCACCGTGCGTGACGCCAAAGGTGCCGCCACCCATTACGTGGCGCTGTTTTCTGACATCACCGCCTTCAAGGCGCACCAAACCCAGCTGGAGCACATTGCCCACTACGACCTGCTGACCAACCTGCCCAACCGCGCCTTGCTGGCCGACCGGCTGCGCCAGGACATGGCGCTGGCCCAGCGCCATGGCGCGCTGCTGGCGGTGGCCTACATTGACCTGGACAGTTTCAAGACTGTCAACGACCAACATGGCCATGAGACCGGCGACCGCCTGCTGGTGGCACTGGCCAACCGCATGAAAGAGGTCCAGCGCGAAGGTGACACGCTGGCACGTATTGGCGGCGACGAGTTTGTGGCGGTGCTGACCGATCTGGCCGACACCTCCAGTTGTCTGCCGATGCTCCAGCGCCTGCTGGCGGCGGCCAGCCAGAGCTTTCAGATTGGCGACCTGACGCTGCAGGTGTCGGCCAGCCTGGGCATCACCTTTTACCCGCAAACCGAGGTGATGGAGCCCGACCAGCTGCTGCGCCAGGCCGACCAGGCCATGTACCAGGCCAAACAAACCGGCAAAAACCGTTACCACCTGTTTGACGCGGTGCACGACCGCAGTGTGCGCGGCCACCACGAGGGCCTGGAACGCATTCGTCTGGCGCTGGCCAGCGGTGAACTGGTGTTGTTTTACCAGCCCAAGGTCAACATGCGCACCGGCCAGGTGATGGGCGTCGAGGCGTTGATCCGCTGGCAGCACCCAGACAAGGGCCTGTTGCCACCGCTGGCGTTTTTGCCGCTGATGGAGACCGATCCACTGGCCATTGAGGTCGGTGAGTGGGTGATCAACACCGCGCTGGCGCAGATCGCACAGTGGCAGGCGCAGGGGCTGGATCTGCAGATCAGCGTGAATGTGGGGGCGCAGCAGTTGCAACACCCCAACTTTGTCGCCTGCCTGCGCACCCTGATGTTGGCGCACCCCAGCGTGCCGCCCGGCAAGTTGTCGCTGGAAATGCTGGAGACCAGTGCGCTACAAGACATTGGCTATGCCTCGCAGGTGATCGAAGACTGCCACCAAATGGGCGTGGCGTTTGCACTGGACGACTTTGGCACCGGTTACTCGTCACTGACCTACCTGAAACGCCTGCGGGTCGCAGCGCTCAAGATTGACCAGAGTTTTGTGCGCGACATGCTCGATGACCCGGATGACCTGTCGATCTTGCAGGGTGTGATCGGCCTGGCCAGAGCGTTCAACCGCGAGGTGATTGCTGAAGGGGTGGAAACCATTGCCCACGGTAGCCTGCTGCTGCAACTGGGCTGCGACCTGGCGCAGGGCTACGGGATTGCCCGGCCCATGCCTGCCGACGCCCTGCCCGCCTGGGTGGCCAACTGGCAGCCAGATGCCGCCTGGAGCCGCACTACGGCAGTGGCTCACGCATATATATGAAATAGCCCTCTAACCCTTTATTTATAAGGTCTTGAAGCTACTTTATCTATAGTCATGTGAGCACATGGCATGCTTGAAACTGCATGCTCTCAGTTGTAGCCTATAACCAAACATCACCGTGAGGTTAGGCGCTATTCATGGTTCAACAACTAAAACGGTAGGCAGACTTACAAACGCCCAGCTCCCGCAGTCGCCCGCACAGTTTCCGCCACTGCAGCACTGTCATCCACCTTGCCATGCCACGTGGGTTGCCAGCCGACATCTGCGCTCACGGTTGCAGCTGGGTTGACGGCCTGCAAACTGGCACCCAAATCGACCGATTGACCGTTTTGCAGACTGCCACGATCAAAAAAAGCATTGCCCTTCCAGAGCTTGACCAAGGCGCCAGACGGGATATCGGACGAGGTTTCCCAGACATTGTTTTCGCTGTAGATACGAGACTGCGCGCCAACACCGATGGAGTAGCCGTGCGCATAGGGAATGCCGGTGGCTGCGACATAAAGGTTGTTGTAGACATGCACTTGGCCGTAGCGCACGCGTGGTGAGCGTTCTTTGGTGTGCTCCCACAGGTTGTGATGGAAGGTCACTTTGAGTTTGTCGATGTCGAGCTTTTGGCTGTCACTGGAGCCAACCAGATTGGTTTTATCGTGCTCTTTAAAGTGGTTGTAGGAGACAGTGACAAAGTTGGATTGTTGGGTGATGTCCAGCAACCCGTCATGGTGCTGCATCGGGCGACCCAACGCGGTACGGGCGGTCTGGTCTGGACGGTCGCCATCGCTGAAGCTGCAGTGGTCGACCCACACATGGGTGGCTCCGCGCAAACTCACCGTGTCGTATTCAGAATTCCATTCGCCATTGGCATTGTCCTTGGGGTCCCATGCCGGAAAGTAGTCATAAGAATCCGAAAAATGGATGTTGCGCAGAATGACGTTGTCTACCTTGTCCAAATACAACATACCGTGTTCCAGCCGTGCATCGCGACCAACACCTAGCAGCGTGGTGTTTGAGGGAATGCGGATAACCACCCGTTCTGCCTGGTTGGCGGAGGATCGCTGGCGAGCCTCTTCCAATGGACCAGTCAGTGGTTTTTTACCCCAGACAGCAGGCGCATAGGTTTGCAAATACTGCTCAAAATCGAAAGCCGGGTCACGGTAGTCGGCTTCACCAAGGGGGCGGTTGGCATCGTCTACGCTCAGGTCAATACGGCCATGCAGGCGAATGATTTTAGGCAGGGTACCACTGCGCTGTAAGGCAGTGACCAGCTCGGTACGGTTGCGAACATCAAAGACGTGTTCTGGTGCGGCATCTGCCCCACCACGGGTACCGCCTTCCGCAGCAGCCCAGCCATCCTGGCTGGCCAACACTTGGCGGGAGATATCAGTTTGCTGGACCGTTGGGCTGACAGGCATAGCACAACTGGCCAAGAGGGTGATGCCAACCAGGGGGGCGGCTAGACGCCAGAGGTGTGTGTGTTTCATGTTTTTATACGCCAACTTGGGCTGGTAGTAAGGTTTTGATGTTCGCCACTGGCTGCGGTGTGGCTGTAGCGGGTCGGGAGGGTCTAGCAGCTGCTATTGAATAGCCCTTGCTTTGTTGGGTGGGGGGCTCATGTAGACACATCAGTGGTTTATGGCCCATGGTTGTTGCGGTACTCAGCAAAACGATTGCCCGTGTCGTTGAAAGGCCTGCTGGAGGTGGAGACACCCCAGGGTCCAAGCGTTCGAATGTGTTGGCCAAGTGTGCTGTTGCGCACCAGCAGTTGCCCATTGGGGGATTGGCCTGCGACGTAGGAGCCCTTGGGGACACTTTCGTCCCAGGCGCGCCCAAGATAAATGGTGCCGACACTGGTACCCGCATCGGACGTGAACTGCCCCGCATTGACCAAGATGCCGTAGTCGTTGTTGGGGGCGGTGCTGGGAGCCAACATGGTGGCGGGCTGCCCCGTGGGAAGGCGCGTGCTGAGGTAGTGGATGGTGCAAGCATCCAGCACCAGTGTGCCTCGGCCAAAAATGAAGTCCACGTCGCCTTGGATGAAGCTGTTCTTGAAATACACCCGCGTCACAGTCGTGCTGCTGGGCGTTTTGACATACAAGCTGTCTTGGTGCCCCAACACTCGGACGTTTTCAAACACCAATTTGTCGGCTTGTGTCATGAGCGCCACAGCCTGCGCACCACTGGCACCAGAGGCGCCTTGGGGATATCCCATGCCACCCACCACATACTGCATGGCATCGTTGACAAAGCTGATATTTTTGGCGTGGAATGCCGAGCTGTAGATGGCGACAGAGGCGCTACCGCTGGTACCAAAGGTGGCCCCTGTTGAACTCGGGTTGCACGGGTTGCCAGTGTCAAGCTCAGCCTGTTTGGCTTTGCCGTTGTAGTTGCCGTTCACGATGACAACTTGACTGGCGTCAGCAGAGAGGCTGTAGAGCGTGATCGGCGCCTTGTCTTTGACACATACCGTTTCGCGGTAAGTGCCGGGGAGCACACGAATGTAGACCCGAGTGCGGCTCGTGTTCGCCGACGATACGGCGTCAATAGCCGCTTGTAATGTGGTGTGGGTACCACTGCCATCCGCGGCCACAGTGTAGGTGGCGATCAAGCTGTTGACATCTCCCACAGCTGGAGGAACCCAGTTGTCACTCACCAAACCAGCACTGTTGGCCCCAGTCAGGGTACCCGCCTGCGCCAGGTACTTGGCTACGGTGTAGTCGAGGGCCTGGGCGTCAGTGATCTGTGGCCTGGTGTTGGTGCTGGCGTCAAGTGTGATCACTTCATTGCCACCACTGGCAGCCGTGCTCAGGCTTGCCAACACGGTCAGCCAAAAGCCCGATTTGAAATACCTGCGTATGGGAATAGCCATAAGTGGTTTCCTCGTCCAATGAATGAGGGTTATCTCGTCGGGCAATCAAAAAGGGAATCCACCGCTGTGTGGCATCAGCAGACATGGTGCGCGGTGTGTACCCGTCTGAATCAGGGCTTGTTGCCAGCAAGCATCCTGATCTCTCTAGAGCCGTTACAGGTCTGCCAAATACAGCGCTGGTTCACCCTGAAAGTCAGAGGTGTACAGCACTTGTTTTTCCCCCGGTACAAACGAGGGATGGGGGTGCGTGACTTGTCGGTTGCCCTTGTGGACACGCCAGGAGCTGTCATGCCGAGCGATGCGGCGGGTGGTGCCCGCATCCAGGTCAAACAGGTGCAGGTAAGGATCGTTCTCGATCTTGTGGCTGCTGCTGTCGGACACATCGACCGGCGTACCGGACCCATCACCCACAATCAAACGACCATTGAAGTTGCTCATCAAATGTGAGCATGGCGGCATGACGGTGATCTGACGGTTCTCCAGGGTCACCGGGTCCAGCGAGCAGATATAACGTTCTGTGTGACCTTTGAGGTAAGACACATAAACCATGGCCGACCCATCGGGCACCCAGAATTCATGGGTGATGCTCTCACCCGGGGCATGCTCTTTGGCACAGCGCAAGTTGCTGCCATCCTCGTTGATGAACCACATGCGGGCATCAATCAGGTCGTGGGTACCTTCATGGCAAAACGCCACGGTGTTGTCATCAAACGGACGGTACTGAGGATGGCCGAGCCAGAGTTTTTCTTCGTGAATCACCTCACGCGCACCGGTGACCAGATCGATGCGGATCAGGCGGCAGCGTGGCTTGGCGTGAAACATCTCGGCAAACTTTTTCCAATCGGTCAAAGGAAACCAGTCGGTGGCCAGAATCTCGATGCCAACAATCTGGGTGCAGCGCGAGTTAGACACCCAAGTGCCATAACCGACCCAATCAGAAGGAACGGTGTAGATCACCTCTTCCTTCTGTGTGGCCAGTTCCAGGCGGATCAGTTGACGCTCGGCCCGCACAAAATACAGAAACCGGTCATCTGGGCTCAGAAAACCACCAAAGGTGTTTTCATCGGCCTGGTCGCTCAGTTGCGTCGCCGTCTGCGACGCCAGATCCAGCAGATGGTAATTCCAGTGTTCGCCAAATTGCGCGCCAAACACGAGCTTTTGACCATCGTTGGTGAAACACTTTTGATAGAAGTAGGTGCGGTGGCAGGTCACGTCGGTAGGCGTTAACCGGGTCACGTGGGCCCCTGTGTCGGGGTCTTGATGGGAGGCAAACGCAAGTTGCCGTATCGTAGATTTGCTCATCAGATTCTCTGGACTACTTGATGCGTGCCAGCAGCGCATTGCCATCTGCAATGAGGCGTTTTGCTGCGTCCTGGTCGGTGGTTTTTCCATAGGCCACGGTCTCAAACACTTCGCGCATGAACTTGTTGAAACGGGCGTTTTCAAACAAAGGCGATGGCAGGTCAATCTTGCCGGCATCCTTTTGTTTCTTGATCTGCAAGAAGGCTTTCAATTCATTGCCTTGCAGCACGTCTGAGCGTACCAGCGCCCGGAACTGGCTGTCAGCCGAAGGTACACCGCGTGTCAGCCCCAAGATACCCGCTGCCTCCGCGTCGGTCAGCATAAAGTTCAGAAACTTGGCCGCCATCTCGGGATTTTTGGATTTCTTTCCCACAGCAAACATCAACGTCGGGCGGCCAAACATGCCACTGTTTTTAGCATTGGGCAGAGTCAGAAAATCCCCCACATCCAGTTTCTGTTCTTTGTTGAGCGTGCTGTTGCGAAGGCCAATCACCGAGTCCCAGGTGTAGTTGCCAGCCCAGTTGCCAACCACCCAGTCCTGTTGTTGTTCTGTTGGTTTTTCAGCCCCACCCAAAGAGGCACGCATGGGCAATGGGACAGCGACGTTCTCGCTCACCAGTTTTTTGTAAACCTGCACCCACTCCAAGGCGGCGGCCTCGCTCATAGCGACTTTGGGGCTCGTTGGGTTGACATAGGGCGTGCCATATTTCTGCATGATGTAGGCTTGTGACAGCAAAATCATGTCGTACAGCTCACCATCGATCGCAAAGGTTTTATTGCCGAGTTTTTGTTTGAGTACCGGGCCTGCGGCGAACAGGTCATCCCAGGTGCGAGGCATCTTCAGGCCGGCGCGCTCGAAAGTGGCACGATTCCACAACATGACACGCGCGGTGTACGAGGCAGGAAGAGCATTAAGCTTTCCGCCGACGATGCCCATTTTCAGATCGGCATCGGCAAATTGATTGAGCGCCAGAGATGACTTGCTTTTATTCAAGTCATAAAACCCGTCACCTGTTTTGGAGAAGGTTGACATCCAAGCCCAGTTGATCTGCATGATGTCGGGTTCGGTGCCGCCTGCGATCTGGGTCGACAGGCGTTCCAGATAACCGGCGAATCCCATGTATTCAGCCTTGATCTTCACTCCTGGATTTTTTGCCTCGAAGGCCGCAATGGCTTTGAGCGTCGCTTCGTGGCGCTCACCACCGCCCCACCACGAAAAGCGCAGCGTGGTGGATTGCTGTGCCTGAACTGTCGGGGCAAAAGCCATCACCATCGCGGCAGCAACTGCCAACAAACCATTACGTCTTTTCATACCATTTCTCCAGTTACATTGAGTGATAAAAATGTCGTCGATCGTCTAAAGGAAAAGGTTGTTGCCACTGTCCATGTCAAAGGCGTGGCAGGCATGCATTTGCAAACCGAAGTGGTGTTTGTCACCACGCTGTTTGGGAGCCAGATCACCCAGCTGGTCAGATGGCACACGGCAGGTGAACTGCTTGTCGCCCAGGGTGAAATGCACGAACACTTCGCTGCCCATGTGTTCCATGAAGCGCAGGGTGCCTTCAACACGCTGTACCGCCACCTCAGAATGGCCACCCGCCGTGATGTGTTCGGGCCGAATGCCGAACTTCACGGTGCGGCCAACCTGGGTTTTCAGACGTTCAATGCGATGGGCAGGCACCTCCAGACGGCAACCACCCACCACCAGGTGGGCGCCATCGGCGTCCACTTGGGCTTCTTGCAGATTCATCTCGGGAGAGCCGATGAAGCCGGCCACAAAAACATTGGCGGGGCGTTCGTAGAGTGCGGTTGGCGTGTCCACTTGCTGGATCGTGCCGTCCTTCAACACACAGATGCGTTCACCCATGGTCATGGCTTCGACCTGATCATGCGTGACATACACCACCGTCGACGGATGGCCTTTCTCACGCAACGTGCGGTGCAACTCCGTCAAACGCACACGCATGGATGCGCGCAGCTTGGCGTCCAGATTGGACAGCGGCTCGTCAAACAAGAACACCTCTGGCCGTTTGACAATCGCACGACCCACGGCCACGCGTTGCGCCTGACCACCCGAGAGCTGTTTGGGATAGCGGTCGAGCAACTGGTCCATCTCCAGTAAGCGGGCAGCATCACGCACACGGACATCGATATCGGCTTTTTTCATGCCAGACAACTTCAGGCCAAAAGCCAGGTTGTCATACACCTTCATATGCGGGTAGAGCGCATAGTTTTGGAAAACCATGGCAATACCACGTTGCTTGGGGGCCAAGTTGTTGACCACGGTGTTGCCGATGAACAACTCACCACCGCTGATGCTCTCCAGACCAGCAATCATGCGCAGAACCGTGCTCTTGGCGCAGCCAGACGGTCCCACAAATACCATGAACTCGCCATCGCGAATCTCGAGGTCGATGCCATGCACCGCCTTGAAGCCATTCGGATAGACCTTTTCGATTTTCTTTAAATTCAGTTGTGCCACGTTATGCTCCGTATTTACCCTTTGATGCCACTGCTTGTGGCGCCTTCAATGAAGTGGCGTTGTGCCAAGAAAAAGACCACCAGAGACGGCACCAGGGCCACCACTGAGATTGCAATCACACTGGCCCACTCGACCTCTTCGGTCGCACCAATGCTCATCTTCAGGGCCAACGACACTGGATACTTCTCAACCGATGAGAGATAAATCAGTGGTCCCATGAAGTCGTTCATGGTCCAGATGAACTGGAACACAACCACTGAAATGATGGCTGGCTTCAAGATCGGGACCAAGATGTACCAAAGCAATTGAAGCGGGTTGCAGCCGTCAATCTGGGCGGCCTCTTCCATGTCGCGAGGAATGCCGCGCAGGAATTGCACCAACATGAAGACAAAGAAGGTATCGGTCGCAAAGGCCGACGGCACGATCAGTGGCAAGTAACTGTCAATCCAGTCAAACTGTTTGAACATCAGGTATTGCGGCAAGCGCAACACAATCAGCGGCAGCATCATGGTGCCGACCATGATGCTGAACAGCGCCTTCTTACCCCAGAACTCAAAACGCGCAAAGGCATAGGCCACCAGCACACATGAGATCACGGTCACGATGACCTTCGGGATGATGATCAAAAACGAGTTAAGGAAGTAGGTCGCGAAGGTGTATTCCGAGCTGGTCTTCCAGCCCTTGGCATAAGCACCAAAGTCAAAGTGTGATGGCCAGAAGCCGATCTCGGTAAAGACCTCCGCATTGCTTTTGAAAGATGCACCTACCAACCAGATCATGGGGTAGAGCATGATCAGCCCGACAATGATCAGCGCTACGTAGCGCACGACAGAGCTGATGCGTTCCCCACGCAGCGTGCGCTTGGCCTGTGCGTCGGATGCGACACTGTCGCGGGAAGAGAGAACGGCTGCCATTATTTATGGTCCTTTTCGCTGGAATAGAACACCCAGTATTTCGAGGTGAAGAAAGAGAAGGCACTCAAGCCGCCAACCAAGGCGAACAAGATCCATGACAGCGCACTGCCATAACCGAGATTGAAGTACCTGAAGCTTTGGTCATAGATGTAGAGCGACAGCAGGTAGGTGGAATGCAACGGCCCGCCCTCGGTGATCATGTAGGGTCCGTTGAACTCCTGGAACGCGTGCACCATCTGCATGATCATGTTGAAGAAGATGACCGGCGTGATCAGTGGCACCGTGATCTTGAAAAACTGCTGCATCTTGGTGGCGCCGTCAATCTCCGCTGCTTCGTAGAGCGAAGTGGGCACGTTCTGCAGGGCCGCCAGAAAAATCACCATCGCTGAACCAAACTGCCAGGTGAACAGCAAAATGATCGTCCAGATCGAATAGTGCTCATCCGCCAGCCAAGCGATGGGCTCAATGCCGACCTTGGACAACACGATGTTCACCAAGCCGTTTTGCGAGAAGATGAAGCGCCACATCACAGCCGCTGCGATGGAGCCACCCAGAATGGACGGCAGGTAATAGGCCGAGCGAAAGAAGTTGATGCCGCGCAGCTTGAAGTTCAGAACATGGGCAACAAACAGCGCAAAACCCACACGAAGCGGCACCGAGATGGCCACAAAGGTCAAGGTCACCCACAAGGATTTGCGAAACAGCGGGTCCTTGAAAAACAACTCTTCGTAGTTTTCCAGCCCGATGAACTGCGGCGAGTTGATGATGTCGTATTGCGTGAAGCTCAACGCAAAACTCATCATGAACGGGAACAGCTTGAATCCGAGCACGCCCAAAACAAAGGGCAGCACGAACAAAAAGCCGATCTTCTTGTTTTCATACATATCAGGTATCTCCTGGTGTGAGTGGTAAAACTTGGCTTAACGCGCCAGCCAGCCGCCGTCGACAGCCACGGTGTAGCCATTGACATAGTCCGACGCACCAGAGGCAAAGAACACCACTGGCCCAGCGAGATCATCTGCAGTCCCCCAGCGACCGGCGGGAATGCGCTCCAAAATGGACGAGTTGCGACTCTCATCTGCACGCAAAGCGGCGGTGTTGTCAGTGGCCATGTAGCCAGGGGCAATCGCATTGACATTGATGCCATGCGCTGCCCACTCGTTGGCCATCAAACGGGTGATCCCCATCACACCACTCTTGGAAGCGGTGTAAGACGGAACCCGCACGCCCCCCTGGAACGACAGCATGGACCCAATGTTGATGATCTTGCCGCCCGTCTTTTGGGCAATGAACTGTCGCGCCACCGCTTGCGAGAAGAAAAACACCGACTTGAGGTTGATGTCAATCACATCGTCCCAGTCCTTCTCAGTGAACGAGAGCGCGTCTTCGCGGCGGATGATGCCCGCGTTATTGACCAGAATGTCAACATGCCCAGCCAAACCCAGCGCTTGCTGCACCAAAGCTTCGATGCCATCGATACCACCCAGATTGGCACGCAGGTCCAAAAACTGGCGCCCAAATGAGCGCACCTGCTCGGCCGTCTCGGTTGACTCAGTGACATTGATGCCAACGATGTCAGCACCCGCCTGAGCCAGCGCCCGCGCCATACCCTGGCCAAGCCCGGTATTGCAACCGGTAACGATGGCCACACGGCCCTGCAATTCAAACAAATCAAGAATCATGATGATGGGAGGGTCCTCGTTTAACGCACTGCAGTTGCGGGTAAGCGACACCAGCCATCAAAGACTGACATCGGTCTCAACACGCCACCAATGAAGGTATGGACTGGTGTGCCGCCATCGCCCCACACAACAAGAAAGCTGGTATCTGGACACCGGAAAAGCCGACAAATTTGCATGGATTGACTGGTTGGCATTCATGGCGGTGTAACAACCTCGCCACACCGTTCCAAAATAGTAAACGCTGTTCCATTTTTTAGAAACTAGTGTTTACCCTAGTTGGAATACTGTTTCATTTCGTATAAATTTACAAAAAGTTACAAACAAACAGTGTTCCGAAATTCTATCGAAGCAGTTTTTTTGTCACGGGGAAGATGTTTGATACAGGTCAACAGATGCCTTGTTTCAAAAATAAAACACGCTCTCAAGGGAAGCAAATGAAGTGTCAAAGCCACATCCAGTCACACCGGGTTTCGATAGGCGACTGTCGGCCTGAGGGACATGAAGACATGCTGCTAGGCCAAGCCCCAAAAAAGGCGAACACCCCAGTTTTCTGGTCGTCGCACCTGCCGTGTGGACGACTTTTTCTTGATGCGCCCTACGTTGCGCTGCCAACTTTTCTTTGATTTGACTGGGTATTTACAATGAAACATCTGAAAGTGATGCTGCTTCCCATCGCTCTGGCCACCATGAGCATGACCGCCATGGCACAGTCCAGCTTGAAAATCTCTGGGCGGATTGACCTTGGTTTAGTCAACGCACCAGACGACTTGACCAAGAGTTCCGATTCGCAGTGGAAACTCAACGAAAGCTCGAACGGACGACTGAATATCTCGGGCGTTGAAGAAATCTCTGACGATTTGTCCGCGTTCTTCATGCTGGAAATGCGCTTCAATGCCGACACCGGCGCACAAACCGATACCAACGTCCTGTTCAAGGACAAAGCTTGGGTTGGGTTGGCCAGCAAACAGTTTGGTGAAGTCAAAATGGGCCGCCTGCACTCACCGCAATACGGCGTTAGCACGGCCGGACGCTATGAGGCATTTTCAGGTGATAGTTATGCATCCATGGGTACCCGTGGTGCACTGGCCGCCAACCAGTGGAACAACGCGGTTTACTACACCACACCGATATTCAGCGGCTTCAACGCAGGTGTCATCTGGCAAGCCAGCGAGGTTAACCCCGGCTCAACACTCCAAGCTGCCAGCGGCGCGGGTGGCCACGTGGCGTACGCCGACGGTCCGTTTTCAATCGCTGCGTCTTACCAGCGTGAGCAGGACAAGTGGGTAACGGATCGTGCTAAGACCATGGAAACGGTCGCCTTCGGCACTTACTATGACTTCGGCGCTGTCAAATTGATGACCACCTACGCGCGCTCTACCGGAGCCAACGTCAACAGTGACGGCAAGCAAACCGTGTTTACTGTGGGTGCGCGCGTTCCAATGGGCCCAGGAGAATTCCGGACTTCATACCGCAGAATGGACGACACAGCACATAAATCCGCACAGGATGCATCCGCTGATCAAGATTCCACCCGGTACTCTGTTGGTTATGCTTATTTCTTGAGCAAACTCACCTCTATCAACCTGTCACTGGCACGGGAAAACCAGGTGCGCTACAACGCCAATGGCACGACCAAGACCGACATCGGTGGTACAGGCTACGAAGTGGCATTGCGCAAGATGTTCTAAACCCTTCGGGGTCTAGTCACGCGAGAGCAGAGGAACACGCTTTGGCACCTCTGCTCAGTGTGTCTGTTTTCATACACGTCAGCCCTGCTAATCTAGCAGGGCTGATGGGCAACACAGTCATTGCATTTTGGCTTGCAGCCCTTTCATAGTAAGGAGTTATTGCTTTTATTTTTACAGCGACCTTCAACAGCGGCATTCACTGAGCAGGGTTCGTTGCCGCACAGACATTTGGCACACTGAAGCCAACAATGGGATTCGGCCATGAAAGCAAATGCGCTTTCATGAATGGATACATCCTTGTTTGTCTGGAGAATTTGCCATGAAATTAAATACCCGTTTTGCTGCCGCGCTACCGACCATGTTGATGGTTTTATCCCTGTCTCTGGCTGGCTGCGCTGGCATGACCCATCAGGAAAAAAGTACAGCCACTGGCGCCGTCATTGGCGGCGTGGCTGGCAATGTGCTGTGTGGTGGCCTGGCCTGCACCGGCGTCGGCGCTGCGGTGGGTGGCGTGGTTGGCCACGAGGTCGGCAAGTAAGCTTGTGACCTCACCCGCGCGGGTGGTTTGCCGCTGGTGCGGTCTGCTGACGCTGGCTTGGGCCACCTGCCTGGGCAGCGTGCTGGCGCAGGCAGGGTCGGACGCCGCACAACAACTTCAAACACAGCGCAACACGCTGGACGAACAGCTCCAGCACAACGCCTTTTCGCGCCCGCTGGTGCTGCTGTCTACCGAAACAGCGCAGGGCTTGCGTGGTGACATGTATGCGCTGATGCCGTTTGCATTTGCCAGCGTCAGCAGCGCACTGCAAGACCCGCAGCAGTGGTGCGAGGTGATGATCCTGCACCTCAACACCAAATATTGCCATGCCATCAGCGGTCCGCAAGGCGCTGTGGTGAACCTCAACATCGGCAGCAAAACACCCCAGGCGCTGGCCCAGTCAACACGCGTGGCCCTGAGCTACACCGTGGCGGCCAGCGAGCCAGACTACTTTGAGGTGCAGCTCCACGCCCAGGACGGGCCGATGGGCACGCATGACTACCAAATCACTCTGGAAGCGGTGGCACTGGCACCTGAGCAAACCTTTTTGCACCTGACCTACGCCTACAACGCCAATCTGACGGCCCGACTGGCGATGCAGGCCTATCTGGCCACCGTGGCCAGCGACAAGGTGGGGTTTACTGAGCTGGCACAGTCCGCACAGGGGCCGCCGGTTTGGATCAAAGGCGTGCGGGCGGTGGTCGAGCGCAACACCATGCGTTATTACCTGGCGATCCACAGCTACCTGGCCACCCGCCAACTGCCAGCCGATCAGCGGTTTGAGGCCAGCCTGCAAAACTGGTTCACCGCCTCTGAAACTTACCCGCACCAACTGCATGAGATTGAGCGACCCGCTTATCTGACGATGAAGCGCGCCGAACATCTGCGCCAGCAAACGGCGCAGTAAGGCTGGGCAAGGTCGGTGCGACGGTGGCCCCTGCAAAAACCACGTTGCGACCGCGTGTGAAAAACGCCCATAAAATGCGAACCATTCTCATCTAAGAGCGAATCATGGACTCGCCCCGACCACTGAACCTAGGACGCCAACGTGTCAGCCACCGGACTCGCACTCAACCAGCAAGTAGAAGCCTTGTATTGCCAGCACCATGGCTGGCTGTGGCGCTGGCTGGGCAAAAAGCTCGGTGACACGCACCAGGCCGCCGACCTGGCGCACGACACCTTCATGCGGCTGCTGGCCCGCGAAGATGCGGTGGCGCTGCAGGAGCCACGCGCCTTTTTGACCACGGTGGCGCAGCGGGTGCTGGCCAACCACTGGCGCCGCCAGCAGTTGGAGCACGCCTACCTGGAAGCGCTGGCGAGCCTGCCCCAGGCGCTGGCGCCTTCGCCGCAAGAGCGCGCCATCCTGTTGGAGTCGCTGCTGGAAATTGATCGCCTGCTCAACGGCCTGCCGCTGCCAGTCAAACGCAGTTTTTTGCTGAGCCAGCTCGACGGCCTGAGCCACACCGAGGTGGCGCAAGAGATGGGCGTCTCCATCACCACCGTCAAGCGTTACCTCACCAAAGCAGCCAGGCACTGCTATTTTGCTGACGCCCTGCCCGGCTGATCCCATGCCAGGCAGCGCATCACCCGCCAGCCACGGTGCGCCGGTTCCAGCGGCGGTGGCGCAGCGCGCCGTCGAGTGGCTGATCGAACTGCAGGCCGCTCCAAACGCGTCGCCGCTGCGACAGGACTGGCAACGCTGGCGTGCCGCACACCCCGACCATGAACGCGCCTGGCAGCGCATCGAAGCGGTGAATGGCCAGCTATTTGGCCAGTTGCACCACCTGCCATCACCGATGAAGTCGGCCCTCACCCGGGCCAGCCTCACCCCTGTGCGCTCGCCAGCGCGGCGCAAGGCGGTTGCCACTTTGGCGGTGTTGCTGTTTGCTGGCGGCACAAGCTGGATGGTGCAGGACAACACCGGCTGGTCTGAATGGGTGGCCGACCTGCGCACCGCGCCGGGAGAACGCCGCACCGTGGTGCTGGCGGATGGCACCACGCTGATGCTCAACACCGCCAGCGCGGTCAATATCCACTTCAGCGCCAGTGAGCGGCGTGTGCGGCTGATCGCGGGGGAAATCTTCATCACCACCGCGCCGGACCCGATGGCGCGGCCGTTCCTGGTTGAAACCCGGCAAGGCGAAGCCCGTGCGCTGGGCACACGCTACACCGTGCGACTGCAAGACAACGCCACCGAGGTGGCCGTGTTCGAAGGGGCGGTGCGCATGACACCACGCCGCGCCCTCGAGCAGCCACAGACCTTGCACGCGGGTCAGCAAGCGCGCCTCACCGATACAACCATCACCTCGCCACAACCGGCAGACCAGGACAGCACCGCCTGGACCGATGGTTTCATCATCGCCAAGGGCATGCGGCTGGCCGATTTCCTCAACGAACTCAACCGCTACAGCCGCTATGCCTTGTCCTGCGACCCGGCGGTGGCCAACCTGCGCTTGTCTGGCTCCTACCCGCTGAGCGACATCAGCCAGGTGCTGGAGACGCTGAGCGCCATGCTGTCTTTGCAGATCGAAACCGTCACCCGTTTCTGGGGTTGGCAGACGGTGCGGGTCAGCCTGACGTCACGCCAACAGGTGCGCAGTTAAACCGTTTTCTGCGCCCAACAAAAAAAGTTGCGCCAAGGTGGTCTGTTTTTGAGTCTCGGGTGACATAGGTGGTGAGAGCACACATCTTCAACCCGCCTACAGCACCCTCTATGAGCCACACCCAGCCCAAGTCGCCACAACACGCATCCGCCCAGAGATTCACTCGCCACGCCCTGGCCCGCGCCATCAGCCGCATCACCCTTGGCGGCGCGGCTGTATTGGCCGTCGCCAGCTTGCCGACCATGGCGCTGGCGCAGGCCACAGCAGCGCAGGCGCGCAGCTACAGCATCCCGCCCGGCACACTGGAAGACACGTTGAACCGTTTTGGCCGCGAGGCGGGCATCTTGCTGTCATTCACCACCGAAACCACGGCGGGCCTGCGCAGCCCGGGTTTACGGGGCAGCTATTCAGTCCAAGCCGGGCTGGATGCCTTGCTGGCGGGCAGCGGCCTGCAGGCCACACGCCAACCCAATGGCAGTTATGTGCTGAACAAGGTGCCAGTGGGAACAGCTGTGACTGGCGAGGCGAGGCTGTCCGTGGTGACAGTCACCGCCAGCGCCCCACAAGAAACGGCATGGGGTCCGGTCAACGGTTATGTAGCCAAGCGCAGTGCCACCGGCACCAAGATCGACACGCCAATCATCGAAACGCCGCAGGCCCTGAGTGTGATCACGCGTGATCAGATGGACGATCAGGGTGCTGCGCCCGCTCTGCAGGATGTCCTGCGCTATACCCCTGGGCTGATCGGTACCCGAGGCGTTAACCTGACCGACGACTCGTTCAACTTGCGGGGCTTCGCTGCCGGTCTGGCGACGTCATCGAACACGCCGGTATTTCGCGACGGTCTGCGCGAGGCGCCTGCCATGTACGCATCAACCGTGGAAACCTATGGACTGGAGCGGATCGATGTACTGCGCGGGCCAGGCTCCGTGCTGTTCGGCCAGGTGGCCCCCGGCGGCATCGTCAACGTGACATCGAAACGACCCACGGATGAACCTCGGCATGAGGTTGATGTGCAAGTGGGAAGCCACAACCACAAGCAGGTCGGGCTGGACCTGGGCGGTCCGCTGGACAAAGAAGGCGTGTGGAGCTATCGGCTCACGGCTATGGCACGCGATGCCGACACGCAGACCGACTACATTCCCAACGACCGGGAATACCTGGCAGCGGCGCTGACGTGGCGACCATCGACCGACACATCACTCACACTGCTGGCCAGCTACCAGCACACACGCACAGCCTACAACTGGGGCTTGCCAGTGGCAGGTTCCCTGTTGGCCAACCCCAATGGCGAGTTGCCGCGCAGCCTGTTCACGGGCGAGCCTGGCTTTGACAAGTACGACACCAAGACCACGTCGGTCGGTTACCTGTTTGAACACCGTTTCAACGACACCTGGCGCCTGCGGCAAAACGCGCGTTATTACCAATCCGACATGATCTGGGATTCGGCCTACGGCTCTGGCTTGCAAGCTGCCAACCAGCAACTGCTGAACCGTTTCGCGTTCATCCGCGCTGATAACTACACGTCCTACAACATCGACACCCAGGTACAGGCCAATTGGAGCCACGGCGTGTTCGAGCACACCACCCTGGCTGGCGTGGATTATTCCTATGTGCCATGGACACGCAACGAACGGCGTGGCACTGTCGCGGCACTGAACCTGTTTAATCCGAGCTACGGCGCGGTGATTACACCCAATGCGCAGTCAAGCCGCATCCTCGATACTGACACCACACAGACTGGCCTGTACCTGCAGGAGCAGATCAAGATTGACAAACACTGGGTACTGCTTGCAGGACTAAGACACGATTGGGCGCGCAGCGATATCAGCGGGGTGTTGACCAATGGATCGATCAACAGTCCTAAAACACAGGTATCTCTCACCAACAACGTCGAGGCCACAACCGGCCGTGTCGGCGCGGTCTATCTGTTTGACAACGGTTGGGCACCCTACGTGAGTGCGGCCACATCGTTCGAGCCTGAATCGGGCAGCCTGGACTACAACAACAACCCCTTCAAGCCAACCAAAGGCCTGCAGTACGAAGCAGGCGTGAAGTACGAACCCAAAGACGGGCCCTTGTCGATAACAGCAGCCGTTTTTGACCTGCGCCGTACCGACGTGCTGACGGCCGACCCAAATCACCTAGGTTATTCGGTGCAAACCGGCGAGATCAGGTCACGCGGCTTTGAATTCGAAGCCAAGGGCAAGGTCACACGCAATCTGGATGCCATTGCGGCCTACACCTTTACCGATGCGGAGATCACTCGCAGCAACAATGGTGACGAGGGCACCGCACCTGCAGGTGTGCCACGCCACAACCTGGCCCTGTGGGGAACGTACAAACTCCCGCAAGAGGCGATGCGCGGCTTCAAGATTGGTGTTGGCGTGCGAAGAATCGTCGGCACCAGCGGCTACGTCCTTGGCGCAACACCCACTCCGGCCACGCTGCCAGCCTACAACGTGGTTGACGCGATGATCGGCTACGAACATGGCCCATGGACCACGTCGCTCAACGTTGGCAACCTGTTCGACAAGACCTACGTGCAGTCTTGTTATTACGCCACCACAACGTGTTTTTATGGTGATGGCCGCAACGCCATCCTTCGTGCCACCTATCGCTGGTGAGGGTCATGAGGCTGATCAGGCGGGCGCACGTTGTCGTGCTGCACCGCTACCTCGGATTGGTGATGGCGCTGTTCTTGGTGATTGCCTCACTGACGGGCAGCTTGCTGGCATTCAACGACGAGCTTGATGCGTGGCTGGCGCCGCAGTTGTTCTTGCCACAGTCGCCAGCCAACTCACCGCTGCTTGACCCTTTCATCCTGCGTGAAAAAGTAGAGCAGCAGGTGGCGCCGCAGGGCCGTGTGGATACGGTGCTGTTGACTCTGCGCGCTGGCGCCACTGCCCGCTTCCCGGTGGCACCGAATCCAGACCCGAGGACCGGCAAATTCCATGTGCTCGACTATGACGAGGTGTTCGTTGACCCACATACCGGCCTGATCCAGGGCAAGCGCTTGCGTGACGGCATCAGCCTGCGCCCGGAACAACTCATGCCATTGGTCTACCTGGTGCACCACTCGCTGGCCTTGCCAGGCATCTGGGGCACCTTGCTGCTGGGTGTGGTGTCGCTGCTGTGGACGCTGGACTGCTTCGTCAGCGCTTACCTGACCCTGCCCAAAATCCGCCCTTGGATACCCAAATGGAAAACCGCTTGGCTCGTCAAGTGGCACGCGGGCATGTACCGGGCAACACTCGACCTGCACCGCGCGGGGGGCCTCTGGCTGTGGGCGGTGTTGTTGCTGTTTGCCTGGTCGAGCGTCATGTTCAACCTGCGCGATCCGGTGTTTCGGCCCGTGATGGGGATCGTCTTTCCATTCAACGACTCCTGGCGCAGCGTGCCTTTGCGTGCCAAACCCGTGTTGTCGCCCGGACTGGACTGGCCTGCCGCGCATGCTGCTGCGCAGATGGCCATGCGCGAGATGAGCGAGACAGTCGGCTTCACCATGAACCGCGAGGAACTTCTGGCGCTTGATCGGCGTCGCGGTGTCTACGCCTACATGATCCACTCATCAGTGGATCTGCGTAGCGACGCGGGCAACACCGCTGTGTTGATTGACGCCGACACGGGCAAGCCACGCGGCCACTGGCTACCCACCGGCGGCGCATCAGGCAATACCGTCAGCAACTGGATGGGCGCATTGCACATGGCGCAGGTGTTCGGCTTGCCCTATCGCATCTTTGTTGCCCTGCTTGGCTTGGCTGTTGCTACGCTGAGTGTGTCCGGCGTCATGGTCTGGTGGAAGAAACGCTGCGCACGCGAGCATGGCAGGGCGAAGGCCGAGCTACGCAGCGCAGACCCAATGCCTCAAACCTGCGACTTGAAGTAGCTGAATGAGTGGACAAAGGCGTCTCGCACTTTGTCCATCTCAGCCACCGTGCTGTCCCAGGCGGATTCGGTGCTGGCTTGCAAGTTGGCAAGCTTGGCTTTGGCGAGTTCGGACTGGTGGTGCAGCTTGGCCATCTCGGCTTTGTATTTGTCGCGCACGTCTTCACGCGCCTCTTGGGCGCGGGCTTCCAGCTTGGCCATTTGCAGGTTCAGATCGTCGAGCTGAAGTTTCATTTTGGTGATGTAAGTGTCCCGGGTGGTCATGGTGTGTACTCCTGGTTAAAAAAAGCGGGGGCAGCGCGAACCGCTGCCTGCCTGTTGCAGCTTAGGGGGATCACAAACGCCGGTCGGTGCGTTTGCGTACCTAAGAGAAATGGCCCATGTGTTTGCAAGCGCACCGACAGCCCCGCTGGCTGTGGCTAACCTTAGCTCCTAGTCTGTATCGGGCTCGTTTTGATCCACTCTTCACAAGGAAACACCATGAACAAAGACCAACTCAAGGGCGAAGCCAAAGACTTCGCCGGCAAGGTGCAAGAAGCCGCTGGCAAGCTGGTGGACAGCAAGGAACAGCAAGCCAAAGGCATCAAGCGGCAGGTAGAAGGCTTGGCGCAAAAAGGCGTGGGCAACGCCAAAGAAGTCGTCAAAGACGCCCATGAGGCCGCTGACAAGGCGTTGAGGTCCCACTCCTGAGCCGAGCTGGGCGGTGCCAACGGGTTATACAAAAAGAATAGCTATCAGCCCTTGATATAAAAGGGCTAGAGGCCGATTTATCTACAAACCCTTGGCACTGACCCGCCACACGGCGTTGCCCACATCGTCTGCCACCAACAGGGCGCCGTGCTTGTCCAGCGCCACACCCACCGGACGGCCATGGGCCTTGCCGTCTGGGTTCAGAAAGCCGGTCAACACATCCAGCGGGTCTCCGGCTGGCTGGCCACTTTTGAAAGGCACAAAGATCACCTTGTAGCCGCTGTGTGGTCGCCGGTTCCAGGAGCCGTGCTGGCCAATGAACATGCCGTTGGCAAACACCTGCCCAAGCGTGTTGCCAGCAGACCAAGCCAACCCCAGTGAAGCGGTGTGCGCACCCAGCGCATAGTCTGGCGCGATGGCCTTGGCCACCAGATCAGGCCGCGGTGGTTCCACCCGCGTGTCCACATGCTGGCCAAAGTAGCTGTAGGGCCAGCCGTAAAAAGCACCGTCGCGCACCGATGTCAAAAAATCGGGCACCAGGTCGTTGCCCAACTCATCGCGCTCGTTGACCACCGTCCACAAGGCGCCGGTGCTGGGCTCCCACGCCAGGCCATTGGGGTTGCGCAGGCCGGTGGCAAACAGGCGGTGGTTGCCGCTGGCAATGTCTACCTCCCAGATGGCGGCGCGGGCGACCTCCGCCTCCATGCCACGCTCGGCCACATTGCTGTTGGAACCCACCGTCACGTATAACTTGCTGCCGTCGCTGCTGGCCATCAGGTTTTTGGTCCAGTGGTGGTTGATCGGACCGGCTGGCAAGTCGACCACCTTGGTGCCTGCGGCAAGAATCTGTGTGGCGCCGTCGGTGTACGGAAAGCTCAGCACCGCGTCCGAGTTGGCCACATACAGGGTCTGCCCCACCAGCACCATGCCAAAGGGCGAATTCAGACCGTCCAGCAACACAGAGCGCAAATCGGCCACGCCGTCACCATTGCTGTCGCGCAGCAAGGTGATGCGGTTGGCACTGGCCACAGTGGCCCCGGCGCGCTGCATCACCTTGCCCATGACCCAGCCTTTGATGCCTTTGCCGTCGTCTGGCTTGGGTGGTGCGTTGGTTTCGGCCACCAACACATCGCCATTGGGCAGCACATACAGCCAACGCGGGTGATCCAGGCCGCTGGCAAACGCGACCACCCGGGTGCCAGGTGCTGAGGTGGGCACGGTGCCAGCGGGCCAGCCAATGGCCGGGGCGATGTTCACCGTGGGAATCAGTGCGTGTTCAGGTGCTGGCAGCGTTGGTTGCGCACCAAAACCCACATCGGCACTGTGAACAGGCGCTTGGCTGCACACCGCCAGAGCGGCCACCAAGCAGCCCACGGACAGCTTGAACCTGAGCGACCACCGGGGCAAAACAACGACAGAAGACGTCATACAACAAGCTCCTTGAGCAGATGATGGGAAATGCGCCCTGGCTGACGCACACGCCAGCGGCGTCACGATGCTAGACCGGCATCGTGGCCCAGTCGGTGGGCTGGCGAACACAAAGGCCAGCCAGCGGGCTGCACCAGATTTACGCCGCAGCGGCGGGTGCACCCACCATTTGCCGCGCGTCCACCCAGGCATCAAACTGCTCAGCGGTGACGGTGCCCAGCGCCAGCGCGGCCTCGCGCAGCGTGGTGCCATGGGTTTGCGCGTGTTTGGCGATGGCGGCGGCCTGGTCATAACCGATGTGAGGCGCCAGCGCTGTCACCAACATCAACGAGCTTTGCACCAGCGCGTCCACCCGGGCCTGGTTGACCTCGATGCCCACCACACAGTACCGCGCAAAACTGCGCATCGCATCGGCCAGCAGGCGCAGGCTGTCCAGGGTGTCCAGGGCGATCAGCGGTTTGTAGACATTGAGCTCAAACTGACCCTGGCTTGCTGCAAAACCAATAGCAGCATCATGACCAAATACCTGGGCGCAGACCATGGTGAGTGCCTCCACCTGGGTCGGGTTCACCTTGCCGGGCATGATCGAGCTGCCGGGCTCGTTTTGCGGCAGCGTCAGTTCCCCCAGCCCGGCGCGTGGCCCGCTGCCCATCAGGCGGATGTCGTTGGCAATTTTGGTCAGCGCCACCGCCAGCATCTTCAGGCTGGCATGCAAGGCCACCAGCGCTTCATGACCCGCCATGGCGGCAAACAGGTTACTCGCCTGGCGCAAGGGCAGCCCCAGCCGTTGGCCCAGCACCGCGCACACCCGGGGGCCAAATTCAGGGTGGGTGTTCAGGCCGGTGCCCACTGCCGTGCCACCCAGGGCCAGTGCATGCACCGCACCCAGTGCGAACTGCAGGCTGTCATGGCACAGCGCCAGTTGGGCCGCGTAGCCACCCAGCTCCTGGCCCAAGGTGATTGGCGTGGCGTCTTGCAGATGGGTACGGCCAATCTTCACCACCGTGGCAAAGGCTTCGGCTTTGGCCTCCAGCGCGGCCCGTAATTCGTTCAAGGCGGGCAGCAGCAGGTTTTGGGCCGACAACGCCGCTGCAATGTGCATGGCGCTGGGGAACACATCGTTGGAAGACTGGCCCAGGTTGACGTCGTCATTGGGGTGCACCGCCACAGCGGCGGCGATCCCCTGCCGCAATGCGCGGCTGGCCAGTGCGGCAATCACCTCGTTGACATTCATGTTGCTTTGGGTGCCCGAGCCGGTTTGCCAGACCGACAGCGGAAACTCCCCATCCAACTGCCCGCTGGCCACAGACTCGGCCGCATCGGTGATGGCGCGCGCCTTGAGCGGGTCTTGCAACTTCAAATCGCTGTTAACCTGGGCCGCAGCCCATTTGATCCAGGCCAGGGCATGGATGATGCCCAGCGGCATCTTTTGCTCACCGATGCCAAAAAAATGCAGACTGCGCGCGGTCTGCGCGCCCCACAACACCCCGGCAGGCACATTGACCGAGCCAAAGCTGTCTGACACGGAACGTGCGGGGGCGTCGTCAAAGGTGACGGACGCGGGTGCTGGGCTGATTGGCTGCATGGCAAACCCTTTTCATCAAAACACCTGATCCTAAAGAGCGGATCAGTCCCCCCATGTTCGCCAACACACACAGACACCGATGACGGCGTGATGAAACCCCTGACCTGCCGATGGTCATGCGCCTGGCCAAGGTGCGCCAGCGTACCGTCGTCACGCATCATCACGGCGCAAACTCCCCTTTTTTTTGGAGAAAACCATGACCCAGTACCACATCGCCGTTTTGGTTGGCAGTCTGCGCAAAGATTCATTCAACAAAAAACTGGCCACCGCGCTGGCCAAGCTGGCACCGGCTGATTTCACCTTCAAACAGGTTCCCATGGGTGATCTGCCGCTGTACAACCAAGACGACGACGCCCACCAGGCGGCATCGGTGCTGCACTTCAAGTCGGAGATCAAGGCCGCGCACGGGCTGCTGTTTGTCACGCCGGAATACAACCGCTCCATTCCCGGTGTGCTCAAAAACGCGCTAGACCATGCCTCTCGCCCGTACGGCGACAGCGTCTGGGGCGGCAAACCGGCGGGGTTGTTGGGGGTGTCGCTAGGCGCCATCGGCACCGCCCTGGCACAGCAGCACCTGCGCAATGTGCTGGCTTACCTGAACGTACCCACCTTGGGCCAGCCCGAGGCTTTTATCCAGGCCAAAGACGGCCTGTTTGACGCAGACGGCAGCATTGGCGAGGGCAGCAAAAAGTTCCTGCAAGGCTGGGTCGACCAGTACGTGGCCTGGGTCAAACAACACGCAGCCTGAGCGTGGTGAACACGTTGGATCACGGCACATGAACACCACGCTGCCCCACTTTGGCGCGCTATTTGCGCAGCTTGGTCTGCCCAACGACGACCAGAGTATTGCCCTGTTCCTGGACAAACACCGATCCATGGCGCAAGGCATGCGCCTGCCCGAGGCGCCGTACTGGACGCCGTCACAAGCCGCCTTTTTGCGCGAAGCCCTGACCCAGGATGCGCAATGGTCCGGCGTGGTGGACCAACTCAGCCAGGCCTTGCAAGGCCCCGAGGCTGCGCCGCCATAACCACCCGGCTCAAGACAACGCGGCTTCCAGCTGGGCCTTGTTCATTTTGGAGCGCCCGGCCAGGCCACGTTGGCGCGCCTCGTTACGAAGCTGCAGCAGCGTGCGGCCACCCGGCCCTTGGTGTGAGTGCAGCCCACCACGCCGACTGGCTGACATGTCGTTGATCGACGAGGCGCTGGCCTCGGTGGACTCGCCGTGTTGGGCCCGCTCCTTGTTGACGGTGCGCGCGGCAATTTCTTCTGCCAATGGCTCGCTGCGGCCATGGGCCAGCAGGCTGTCCTTGATGTGGGTGTACTGGCGCTGGCGCTTGGCGCTCCATGGGTTCTTGGGCATAGGTTCTCCTGGGGTTGTGGGTGGGGGTGTCATGGCTAGGAGTCTGGGCGGCAGAAGAAATCGAAGCGAAACGGGTGGGAAAAGAGGCCAGTTTGCGCCCACTTTCGAGGACGGTAGCCGTAGCTACCGCCGGAAAAATGGGTGCGAAGTGGGACTTTTCTCCAGCCGTTGCAGCCGATGCCCTTCTGCCGCCCAGACTCCTAGGCGTCTTGCTGTCGCTCCAACTCAGCAGACTGCGCCGGGTCTTCCTGGCCTTCGGGGAAGTCTGAGGTGTCAAGCGGAGCTAGCGTGGCCGTCAACACCTCAAACGCACACGCACAGAGTGGCTCAAAAGGGCGAAACATGCCCGCCACCGCAAGACTCAGTGGCCGCTTTGCAGCAGCGTTCTTGGCCCTTGGCCGTTTGGGTTGGGTGGGTGACATACCCAGATTGACGTTGATCAAGTCGTTCACGTCCGTTCGTCAGCGCACCAAGGTCGTCACCCAGGCATAAGACAAGGAGACCATCTGCTGATTGGCGCATCGCCGGAGAAAAGCATGCCAGCTATGATCCAGATCAAGGGGTTTTCATCAATTCTGGAAGCCTGGTTTCCAGGTTGCGGCATTCAACTATCCACAAATACCTTATTAAGGGAACAACATGGCATTTATCAACAACATCAAGATCGCATTGCGTCTCAGACTGGGTTTTGGCGTGGTGCTGCTGCTGTTGGCCTCCATCGCCGGCTTGGGGATTAGCCGCATAGCCGATGTCAACCAAGCGGTAAAAGAAATCAGCCAGGTTCACAACCCAGCAGCCAAACTGGCCAATTCCATGCGTATTGAGATCAACCGCATCGGGGCAGCGGCTCGTGACATCGTCTTGCTCAATGACCCGGCTGACATCAAGAACGCCAGTGAGACGCTGAATAGCAGGCGCGCTTCCTTCGATGCGAACGAAGCGAACCTGCAGAAAATGTTCGACAGCAATGCCAGCATCACCGCCAAGGAAAAAGAACTCTTTGCCAAGATCAAGACGTTAAAAGACAAAGCCACGCCTTCGATGAGCAAAGTCGCCGAACTGGGCGCACAAAACAAAAACGATGAGGCAACAAATGTTTTGATGAAGGAAGCCTTGCCCGCACAGCGCGCCTGGCTGGAGGCGATGGCTGAGTTGACTGATTACGAGGGCTCCCTCAACGATGTAGCCGCCACCTCAGCAAATCAGGCCTACACCACGGCGCTCACCCTGATGCTGTCCTTAAGCGCCCTGGCCTTGGTGCTGGGCGTGGTGGCTGCGTTGGTGATCACCCACTCCATCGTGGTGCCAATCACTGGCGCCATGAAGGTGGCCCAAACCGTGGCCTCAGGCGACTTGTCCTCACACATTGTTGTCACCGGCACGGATGAGACGGGCCAACTGCTGGCGGCCATGAAAGACATGCAAGACAACCTGCTCAAAGTGGTCGCCTCGGTGCGCACCGGGTCTGAGTCGGTGGCCACCGCCAGCTCCGAAATCGCCCAAGGCAACAACGACCTGAGCCAACGCACCGAACAACAAGCCAGCGCTTTGGAAGAAACAGCCGCCAGCATGGAAGAGTTGAGTTCCACCGTCAAACAAAACGCTGACAACGCCCGCCAAGCCAACCAGTTGGCTCAGAACGCCAGCGCTGTGGCCATCAAAGGCGGCGAGGTGGTGGCCCAGGTGGTTGACACCATGAAAGGCATCGTTGATTCCAGCCGCAAGATCAGCGACATCATCGCGGTGATTGACGGCATCGCCTTCCAGACCAACATCCTGGCGCTCAACGCAGCTGTTGAAGCCGCCCGCGCCGGTGAACAAGGCCGTGGTTTTGCGGTGGTGGCATCAGAAGTGCGCAGCTTGGCCGGGCGCAGTGCCGAAGCCGCCAAAGAAATCAAAAACCTCATCAGTACCAGCGTCGAGCGGGTCGAGCAAGGCACCGCTTTGGTGGATCAGGCGGGTACCACCATGACCGAGGTGGTGGCCTCGATTCGCCGGGTCAACGACATCATGGGCGAAATCAGCGCAGCCAGCCACGAACAAAGCCAGGGTGTGGGGCAAATTGGAGAAGCCATCCAGCAAATGGACCAGGTGACCCAGCAGAATGCCGCGCTGGTCGAAGAAATGGCTGCCGCAGCCAGCAGCCTCAAGGGCCAAGCCCACGAACTGGTGAGTACGGTGGCGGTGTTCAAGCTGGCGCAAGGGCAAGAGGGTGTTTTTTCAGCACCGCCAGCACGCACCGCGGCCGTTAGCGCACCCAAGGCTGTGGCATCCACCAGCAAAACGGTGGTGGCCAAGGCCTTACCCAAGCCAGCCAGCCTGGGCCACAGCAACGCTACCGCCAAGGCGGGCAATGAGGAGTGGGAAAGTTTTTGATGGGCGGTCTGCCCGCGGCGCAGTTGCGCATCTATGACAACACCACCGGGCACCCCAAATTCAGCGCAAGCTGCGCACACGGCGGCCCTGTGGCAAACCAACATTCAGCCACCGTGTCATTTCAATAATCATAGCTACTCACCCTTATTCAATAAGGGCTAGAAGCCATTTTTATCAATAACTCTTCAATACACCGGTTTGGTGAAGGCGCCTGCAGATCATCAGCCCAACAGCACTGGCCCGATTGTCTTGCCGGTGCGGCACTGTGCCACGGTCTTCTGACCAAGACCTTCGTGAGCCAGCTGGCACAAACGTGCGCAAGCTGGATGGGACTGTCCAGCGGCCGGGGTGACGCACACAGCGCGCGCACCTCTTGGTCCGTCATGCGAAGATGGTGCGTGCCTTATCGCGCCAAGATCCGGCCAGTGTCATCAGACAAGATGATCTCCACACGCCGATTGAGCTGGCGGTTCAACTGCGTGTCGTTGGCGGCCACCGGGAAAGACTCTCCATAGCCGCGCATCGCCACGCGGTCAGAGCTGATACCCATCTGCTGCAACGCTGCCTGCACCGCACCGGCGCGGCGCTCAGACAGCGCCTGGTTGTGGTCGGCAGCACCGGTGCTGTCGGCAAAACCCTCCACCAACACATTGCGCAGCGGGTTGTTTTGCAAGACGGTGGCGAGTTTTTGCACGGTGTTGATGCCAGTGACCGTCAAGCGAGACTGGTCTGTCGCAAACAACACATCGCCCAGGGTGATGACCATGCCACGATCCGTCTTTTTGGCAGCCAAGTCAGCCAGTTGGGCTTCCAGTTGGGCATTGCGCATTTGGGCATTGGCTGCATCGTTTTGCGCCAGCAAAGCGACCTGAGCGGCGCTGTTGGCACGGATCTGGGCGGCATTGGCTTCGTTGGTGCGTTGGTCCAGCAGCAGCTGACTACGTTGTTTGCCAGCGTTGGCAATGTCCGCTTCGGCCTGCCTGCGCTTGGCGACTTCCTGCGTCAAAGCAATTTTTTGCCGGGCCAGATAGGCCAGCTTGTCAACCTCTTCGTTGCGGCCACGGTCAGCGGCCAACGCTTCGGTTTGCGCCATGGCGTCACTGGCCAGCTTCAACTCCTGCGGTGCATAGACAGCCACGTTCGGGCTGGCTTGCGCTGCTTGGTATTCAACGCGGGTCTGAGCCAATAAAGGTGTGGCTTGTTGCGTCGTGCCGCAAGCTGACAGCAGCGCTGCAACTGCCAAAACGACAGGTGTCAGATAGGTGTTTTTCATGATGGATTCCAATGGGTAAAAGGGGCTCTGGCAGCGGCTCAGAGATTGCGCTCAAGCTCTTCGCGCAGCACGCGAATGTCGTCTTGCAGAGCATCTGAAGCGGCTTGGGCTTTGGCTGAATTGGCCTTGCTTTGTGCCAGCTTGGCATCAGCTTCGGCCTGTGCGGCCAAGTCACGCGCCAGTTTGTAGTCTTTGGCGGCCAAAGCCTGATTGGCCAGCCCCAGTTTTTCGCGTGCGGCAGTGATCTCCACTGGGGCATACAACACACCGTCGGCAGCCACAGCGTTGGCCACTGCGGCTTTGGAAACCGCCACATCCGCTGTGGCGGGCGTCTTCAAACTGCTACAACCCGCCACCAACAGGGCACCAGCGCCGAGCAAGATGGTCAACCAGCGTTTTGAATTTGTCGTCATCATTTTTCTCCTTGAAAGTCCATCAAGTGCAGGATCACTCTTGATGGCTAGGGTTATAGGTGGCTACTCCAAGCGGGTCTGTTCGGTGGCACACCCTGGTGTTGATGCTTGCCAACACAGGTTCTGCACTGCAAGACCGCGTGAACGCGGGTGCTTGCACAGAAAATGTCAACTCACACCCGCAGGAACGCCAGCAGCGCCTCGTTGAATGCCTGCGCGTGCGACACGTTCAACCCGTGCGGTGCGCCAGCCACCGTCACCAGTTGGCTGTGAGACACGGCGCGGTGGGTGCGCTGACCGGAACCCTCTATCGGCACGATGGCGTCGGCGTCACCGTGGATCACCAGCGTGGGCACCGTGACCTTTTTCAGGTCGTCGCGGAAGTCGGTGGTGTCAAAAGCATCCATGCAGGCCAAGGCCGCAGGCTGCGCTGACTGCTGGCACAGCGTTATCGCCTCGTCGCGCTGCTTCGGCGTGACCTGAAGCACCCCATGGGCCGAAAAGAAGTCTTTGGTGAACTGGTCGAAGAAGGCATTGCGGTTTTGCTCTAGCGCATGTCTCGTCTGATGCGCCTTCTCGGCTGTGAGCGGCCCTTCGGGGTTGTCGGCGGTTTTCAGCAAATAGGGCGGCACGGCGGCGGCAAACACCACGCTGTGCAGGCGTGATTCACCGTGCCGGGCGATGTAGCGCGCCACTTCACCTCCGCCCATCGAGAAACCGACCAGCGTCACGTCCTGCAGTGCGTACTGGTCCAGCACACGCTGCAGGTCATCGGCCAGCACATCGTAACCGTAACCAGACGCTGGCTTGTCCGATCGACCAAAACCGCGACGGTCATAAGCCACCACACGATAGCCTGCAGTCTGAAGTGCCGCCAGCTGTGGTTGCCATCCCTGAGCCGACAGCGGCCAACCGTGGATCAGCACCACCGCTCGGCCAGTACCACCACTGTCTTCGGTATGCAAGCGCACCGGGTCTGTGGCCGCACTGTCGGCGCGGCTCGAATCTTGCGCGTCGGCCGCAGTGCTGACGGCGGCGCCTCCCAATGCGCCGACAACCGCACCCAATGCAGCACCAACCACCACCCCCACCGGACCAGCAACCGCAACGCCGATAGCACCGCCGGTAGCCGCCCCCGCCACCATGCCACCACCCATCAATACCGAATCAGCTTCGCGCTGCGCATCCTTGGGTTCCAGCGCAGTCTGCGCCGCAGGATCCGGGTCCTGCGACGGAATGCCGTGGCCAGGATTGGCCTGCTCGACCATATCTTCGTCAGCAGGTATCACTTTGGGCTGCGGGGAGGTCAATGGGTTCATGTACGTCTCCTAGGTCAATTAACAGTGACCCGAGCAGATCGCCCGAACCGTGAACTGTTAGCTGACCTTATGTCCGCGACAGCGGGTCCGTCTGTGCGTTGGCGTACGGCACTGACAACACAAACGACCGCCACCAACTTCATCAACGGGAAAGTGACCGATCCAGCCAAGTGATCGCCACCAGGTAGCCTCCCCAGCGCTAAAAAGAATCTGCAAAATTCGCAACTATTCGGAGCCCAAAAAAGACAAAGCCCGCTATTTTTACAATAGCGGGCTTTGTCTATAGCACTTTACGAATTTTGGGGTGGCTGATGGGGCTCGAACCCACGACAACAGGAATCACAATCCTGGACTCTACCAACTGAGCTACAGCCACCGTGACCAATATTATAGCTTAGGTCACACGCACATTACGCCTATAACTTGGGTTGAACTGCCGAATTGGCACTTGGTGCTGGCACCAGGACTTCAACTTTCAGTCGCTCTTTCAATGAAGCGTAGTACGCTTTGGTTTCAGCGGCGTTCCACCACTGCGCGTATTGCTCGCGGTCTTGCTTTGCCGATGGCTGGCTCGCCTCGTCGCGAGATATAACTTTATTGATGCGGACCACAGCATAACCATTGGCACCTAAATCAACACCAACCCAGCTTGGCAGAGTTGTCACGTCCGCACCCAACGTTGTGGTCAGGAGTGGCAGCGGCATGTTTTGCGCCTGATCACGAGAAACAACAATCGTCCCTGGCAAGGATGCTTTGTTTGGCTCCTTTTTCCAAAGCGCAAGTTTGGCAACACCATCGTTGCGCGCAAGCTCTAAGGCGCGAGAAGCAACAACACGCTCACGCACGACCGAACGGACATCTGCAAAAGCGAGCGTACTGGCAGGCATGTACGCAACAATACGCCCAGCAACCATTTGATTGACCGCGGTTTCGAGCGCTTCCGTATTACGCTTTTTCTGAACGCTGTCTGGTGCAAACAAAGCAGAGAGAAACTTCTCACTGGCTAACACACCCGTTGCGCCAGTCGCGGGATGACGCAACAACTTGTCAGCGGTCTTCACTTCAAGACCCAGTTTCTCGGCCACCGGCTTGAGGCTGTCGGATTGTTCGTAAACAGTATTGGTAAACAGCTCTGCGAACTCCGCAAACTTGCGCTGCGCTTGCTGGGTTTTGAGATCGCTTTCAATGCTGGGCCGCAGTTCTTCAAAACTTCGCTGTTTGGGCGCTTTGATGTCTGTTAGCTTGATGATGTGGTAGCCGAACTCCGACTCGACCAAATCGCTGATCTCGCCCTTTTTCATGGCAAAAGCGGCATCCTCAAATGGCTTGACCATGGCACCACGGGCAAAGAAGTCCAAATCCCCGCCCTTGGCAGCAGAGCCTGTGTCCTGAGAGTTCTTTTTGGCAAGCTCAGAAAAACTGTCAGGAGCAGCACGTACCGCTTTCAACAGTGCTTGCGCGCGCTCCTTGGCTTTTTGCCGATCGGTAGCAGACGCGTCCTTGGGTACACCGATCAAGATATGGCTAGCTCGCCGTTCCTCAACACCACTGAGGTGCGCCACATTTTGGTCATAGTAAGTGTGCAGGTCTGCATCAGAGATCTTGATCCCCTTTTTGACGGCATCCATGTCAAGTACGACATACTCGACTTTGGCCTGCTCAGGCGCTTTGAAGAGGGCTTGATTGGCTTGGTAAAAGCTTTCCAAGTCGGCGTCAGAAGGCGAAATACCCGCAGCATAGTCCTTGGGCAAGAAGTTGACGATCTGAACTTCGCGTTTCTCAAAGAAAGCATTCAAGGCTACATCCGCAGGAGCTGCTGTGACGAAACCAGATCGATTGATGCCTGCTTCAACTTGCTGCTGAGAAATGCTCTGACGAACGGAATTCTCAAAGCCTTCAGGCGTGAGCCCTTGACTGGCTGCCAACTGCCGGTACCGCTCGATATCGAGCTTACCGTCCGCCTTACGTAATGAAGCAATCGTGGGATCTTCCTGCAAAAACCTGGCCAAGCGCATATCGCTGGTCAACAGGTTGCCTTTTTCTGAAGCCACACGAAGCACGCTATCACGCACAAGCCGTTCCAAGGTGGCATACCGTGCTTGTGGTGAATCAAGCAGTTTGGCATCCAACTCCGGCCGAGCCGCACGCAGTCGGTCCACATCGTTCTTATGCGACAGTTCCCATTGGCCTTTGGTGATCTCAACAGATCCGACCTTGGCAACCACTTCGTCCGATCGCCCCGCTTGGTTGTATCGCTCAATGCCAAACAACACAAACGATGGAATGATCAGCAGAAACAACAAAATCATCATGATTTTTGTGTGTTTCCGAAAAATATCGAACATGTGAAGACTCTCCTGCAAGCAAACAAAAAAGGCGAACCAAGAGTTCGCCTTTGCATGGGTGGTGGGTGATGACGGGCTCGAACCGCCGACCTACGCCTTGTAAGGGCGCCGCTCTACCAACTGAGCTAATCACCCCACCGAAAACAAAATTCAGTTGATGGCATCTTTCAATGCTTTGCCTGGCCGGAACTTGGGCACCTTGGCCGCCTTGATTTTAATCGAAGCCCCGGTACGCGGATTACGGCCAACTCGTGCAGCCCTCTTCCCAACAGCGAAGGTGCCAAAACCAACCAAAGACACGGAACCGCCCTCTTTCAAAGTCGCCTTGACCGCTTCAATCGTGGACTCAAGCGCTCGTGCGGCAACCGCTTTAGGAATATCAGCGTTGGACGCTACGTAATCAATCAGTTCTGTTTTATTCACAACCTACCTCTTAGGAAAATTGGCGTTGGCGAAAATTTTTGTACAAACTTGTCGCTGCATCACGCAAATGGTTTTTATGTTTCTCAGGCTCAAGTTGTCGTCAACTCTCACTGCCCAACTGACCGGAATTCTAAGCGGATTTAAATCAGGCATTGAATTCGGGACATAAACTTTTCTGTTCGAGCGATTGAGTCAGGCCTTTTTGTGAATTCAATCACACCAACCACTGTCCGCAGCACGTGTTGCAAGGGCCAAACTGCTCGGCACAAGCCACGTCTGGCCAATAGCTCTGTAGCAATATGGACCCGATGTCTCTGGGCCACTGCGAAATCCATACGCACGCACGGTGACAACCAGGCCTCAAAAAGCGATGCTGCATTGCAACAAAAAAGCTTGCACACTCAAAAGCAATCCCTATAATCAAATCACATGCTGCACTGCAACATTGGTTCAACCAAGGCTGATTTGACCGCAGTTCGATGTTTACCAACCCATGGAGAGATGACATGACAGCGATTTTGACTGTAGAGCAAATTGTGGCGGCCCAAAAAGCCAACATCGAAACCTTGTTGGGCTTGACAACCAAAGCCTTTGAAGGTGTCGAAAAAATTGTTGAGCTCAACTTGAGCGCTTCCAAAGCGGCATTGGCTGAAACGGGTGAAAACGCCAAGGCCATTCTGAGCGCAAAAGATGCTCAGGAACTACTGGCTTTGCAGGTAGGCATCTTCCAGCCATTGGCCGAAAAAACCGCTGCATACAGTCGCCATCTCTACGAAATCACCTCTTGCACCACCAGCGAATTCACCAAAGCCTTAGAGAGTCAGGCAAGCCATGCGCAGCAACAACTCACAGGTTTTTTAGATGACGCCAGCAAAAATGCACCCGCTGGTTCTGAACCTGCTGTAGCCATATTAAAAAGCGCTGTGGCTGCCGCCAATAACGCACTGGAATCCGTTCAGAAAGCAGTCAAACAAGCCAGCGATGTGGCTGAGGCTAATTTTGCCGCGGTGGCCAACACCACGGTCAATGCGGCAAAACCAACGGCCAAAAAGCGCTGATTGGCACCAATGTTGCTTAGAACAAACAAGGTTTAAAAATAAGTGCTCGCACCTGCCAATCTAAGGGAAAACCCTGAGATACTTGGAACACTTTTGAATTTGGAAACCCAGCGTTTCAGCAAGTTGTCTCCTCGGGTCCTTTCGTAACCATCAGGTTCAAGGATCCCTTAAGGGTTGGTCGCAAGACCAGCCCTTTTTTTTGTGCTCTTGGGAACCAGAACCAGCGCCCTCGAAAAAAGAAAACCGGTACAGGCCCTGCGCATGGCCCATACCGGTTTGATGCTGACGCTCTTGACCGCTTTTAGCTGAGCGTAGCCTCCTGCGATTCAGGCTTGGCTTTACCCTCTTTCTTTGGCAATGGGGTGATGTCCAGCAACACCTCAGTTTTGCTCTCGTCCTTCTCATCCAGGTCTACCGTCAAACGGCCACCGTCCATCAAGCGCCCGAACAGCAACTCATCAGCCAGTGCACGCCGAATGGTGTCCTGAATCAGACGCTGCATGGGTCTGGCACCCATCAGGGGATCAAACCCCTTTTTGGCCAGATGTTTGCGCAACTTGTCGGTAAAGGTCACCTCCACCTTCTTGTCGGCCAGTTGCGCTTCCAGTTGCAACAAGAACTTGTCAACCACACGCAGAATCACGTTTTCATCGAGCGCCTTGAAGCTGACGATGGCATCCAGACGGTTGCGAAACTCAGGCGTGAACAGACGCTTGATATCTGCCATTTCATCGCCAGACTCACGCGGGTTCGTAAAGCCGATGGTGGCTTTGTTCATCGTCTCTGCGCCCGCATTGGTCGTCATGATGATGATCACATTGCGGAAATCAGCTTTGCGACCGTTGTTGTCGGTCAACGTGCCGTGGTCCATCACCTGCAACAGCACATTGAAGATGGCCGGGTGGGCCTTTTCAATTTCGTCGAGCAACAGAACACAATGCGGCTTCTTGGTGATGGCCTCCGTCAGCAAACCACCTTGGTCAAAACCTACATAGCCGGGAGGCGCACCGATCAGGCGGCTCACAGCATGCTGCTCCATGTACTCGCTCATGTCAAAGCGGATCAGCTCAATGCCCATGATGTAGGCCAACTGCTTGGCGGCCTCGGTTTTACCGACGCCGGTCGGGCCGCTGAACAAAAAGGCGCCAATCGGCTTGTCACCCTTGCCCAGACCAGAGCGCGCCATCTTGACGCTGGACGACAGCATGTCCAGCGCCTTGTCCTGGCCAAACACCACGTTGCGCAAGTCGCGCTCCAAGGTCTTGAGTTTGCCGCGATCATCGTTAGACACATTGGCGGGGGGAATGCGGGCGATCTTGGCCACGATCTCTTCCACTTCTGCCTTGCTGATGATCTTTTTACGCTTGGAGGGCGGCAAGATACGTTGCGCCGCACCCGCTTCATCAATCACGTCAATCGCCTTGTCTGGCAAATGGCGGTCATTGATGTACTTGGCGCTCAGCTCCGCTGCAGCCTGCAAAGCTGCCAGGGCGTACTTCACACTGTGGTGTTCTTCAAAGCGCGATTTCAGCCCTTTGAGGATGTCCACCGTTTGCTCGACTGTCGGCTCAACCACATCCACCTTTTGGAAGCGGCGTGACAGCGCAGCGTCTTTCTCAAATATGCCGCGGTATTCAGAGAACGTGGTGGCACCAATGCATTTGAGGGCACCCGAGCTCAATGCTGGCTTGAGCAAGTTGGACGCATCCAGCGTGCCGCCTGAAGCCGCACCCGCACCAATCAGCGTATGGATTTCATCGATGAACAAAATGGTATTGGGCTTGTCTTTCATGGCCTTGAGCACACCTTTGAGGCGTTGCTCAAAATCACCTCGGTACTTGGTGCCCGCCAGCAGTGCGCCCATGTCCAACGAATAGACAATCGCCTCGCTCAGAATGTCTGGCACGTCTTTTTGGGTGATGCGCCAAGCCAGCCCCTCGGCGATGGCGGTTTTACCAACACCGGCCTCCCCCACCAACAGCGGGTTGTTTTTGCGTCGACGGCACAGGATCTGGATCACGCGCTCCACCTCATAATCGCGCCCGATCAATGGGTCGATCTTGCCGTCTTTGGCCAACTGGTTGAGGTTTTGGGTGTACAGGTCCAGAGGCGACGATTTTTCATTTTTCTCCGACCCGGCGTCTTCCGACTCCGCCTGGTTTTCGCCAGACTTGATGGGCTCTGGTGGGTCGCTCTTCTTGATACCGTGGGCAATGAAGTTCACCACGTCAAGCCGGGTCACACCTTGCTGGTGCAGGTAATACACGGCGTGGGAATCTTTCTCGCCAAAGATCGCCACCAGCACATTGGCGCCGGTCACTTCTTTTTTGCCGCTACCTGTGGACTGCACATGCATGATGGCGCGCTGGATCACCCGCTGAAAACCCAGCGTGGGCTGGGTGTCCACATCATCAGTGCCTGCCACTTGCGGGGTGTTGTCCTTGATAAAGGTGACCAGCGACTTGCGCAGGTCATCGGCGTTGGCCGAACAGGCGCGCAGCACCTCGGCAGCGCTGGGGTTGTCCAGCAACGCGAGCAGCAAATGCTCGACGGTAATGAATTCGTGGCGCTGTTGGCGCGCCTCGACAAACGCCATGTGAAGACTGACTTCCAATTCTTGGGCAATCATGGTGTTCCTTTAGTAGCTACGTTTCGATGATCAACTGTAATCCGATTTGAAATCAGGGCGGCTCTGCAGGGATTCAGCAGCTCAGGAGTCCAACGGCTCTGCGACACACTGCAATGGATGCCCCGCTTTGTTGGCAGCATCCAGTACTTGATTCACCTTGGTGAACGCCACGTCGCACGAATAAACGCCGCAGACGCCTCGCCCATCGAGGTGAATCTTCAGCATGATCTGGGTCGCTGTTTCCAGATCCTTGCCGAAATACTCTTGAATCACAATCACCACAAACTCCATCGGTGTGTAGTCATCATTGAGCATCACAACCTGATAAAGCTTGGGTGGCTTGGTTTTCTGGGTCCGCCGCTCCAGAACCACCGTGCCATCCGAGTCATCAACGTCAGGCTTGATAAGGGGTTGCGGAATAGTTTTCGGGATTTTGGTGCTCATGAAATCATTCTATCGAGCCGGTTCTAACGCTGCAGACTGATATGACATGGTGCCACTATCGCAAGATTCAAGCCTTGGCAACTGCTGAATCAGCCAGGCATCGACATCAGCCGGGCGATGGAATGTCTTGACAGCTTCAAACGCCAGCTGCGCTTGGGGATAGGCCCGGCGCAACAAATTGAGCCACTGCTTGAGCCGCCCGGTCTGCTGATCACGTCGCAAATGCAGCCCCACCAGCCGCCAGAAATCGGCCACCAATGGCAACAACTGCGCCCAAGTCAACACCGCTGCCTGCCCAGACACCACAGCACCATTTGGTGACTGGGCAGCCAAAATTTCCAGGGCCAGCCCCGGATTGGCGACCATGCCGCGCCCGAGCATCAGGCTGTCGCAACCACTGGCCAAGCGGCAGGCCAGGGCATCGGCCGCGCTCCAGATCTCGCCATTGGCCACCAGCGGCAGCTTGACCACTTGGCGGATGTCGCCCACACGGTCCCAGTACGCGGGCGGGCGATAGCCGTCTAATTTGGTGCGTGCATGCACCACCAACTCGCTGGCGCCCGCCGCCTCAATGGCCAGCGCGCAGGCTTCTGCCCGGCTGTCATCGTTGAGGCCAAGCCGCATTTTGGCCGATACCGGCTGCTGCGCAGGCACCGCGCGACGCACTTCAGAGACAATTTTGAACAACAGCTCCGGCTCATCCAACAAAGCCGCGCCACCCCGATGCCGGTTTACCACTGGCGACGGGCAGCCAAAATTCAAGTCAACACCGTTGGGCCCCATAGTGGCTAACCGGGCTGCGTTATCGGCCAGACAACTAGGATCGGACCCCAGCAACTGCGGGCGCACCGGCACACCTGAGCTGGTTTGACTACCCTGCAACAACTCAGGCACCAGCCGCTCAAACACCCGCTCAGGCAGCAAGGTGTCGGTGATACGGATGAATTCGGACACACAACGCTGCACGCCACCCACGCGGGTCAAAATGTCACGCAGCACAAAATCGAGCAGCCCCTCCATCGGGGCCAGCAGCAAGCTTGGGGAAGAATCGGTCATATTTGGCACGGCCAGATTGTGGCGGCTTTTGATACCAAGCCGGGACGCTGGTGATTTGCACCGTTCTGGTGCCCCGCAAGGCCGCCTGAGGGGCCCTCGTCAGTGAATGACCTGTTTTTCTGGAGCTAGCCATGACGATCACTGTCAACCTGGATCGGAAGCACACGTTTGCGGTCAAGGCAGACGCGCCAACTGTGTTTGCGCTGCTGTCAGACCTGCCACGCGCCATCAGCCAGTTTCCCAAGCTGGACAAGCTGGTCGACTTGGGTGACAACGTGTACCGCTGGGAAATGGCCAAAATCGGCGTCGCCAAATTTGTCCTGCAAACGGTTTACGCCTCGAAATATGTGATCAACCCGGCCCAAGGCACCATCGTCTGGACGCCAGTGGCCGGGCAAGGCAACGCGCTGGTGTCTGGCAGCTGGACGGTGGTGGACCAAAAAACGTCCACCCATCTGGCGCTGCGCATCCAGGGCGAGGTCACGCTGGCGCTGCCCGGCGTGGTCAAAATGATCGTGGCGCCTGCGGTGCAGGCCGAGTTTGACGCTGTGGTGGCGCAGTACATCCGCAACCTGACCCAAAAACTGGGTGGCAGGGCCTGAGTGCCGGACGATGGCCAACACCCCCAATCCACGGGCAAACGCCAAGCCTGGCGGCTGGAGGTGGGTTCGATAATGGCCTAAGGCACTGTGCCGTCCTGTCGTGAGCACCTTTTCAGAAAGACCCTTCATGCACCGCGTTTGTATCAGCAGCACCGGGCTTTATGTGCCCCCCAACATCATCAGCAACGCCGAACTGGTGGACACCTTCAACCGATATGCCGACCTGCACAACACCGAGCACGCTACTGAAATAGCAGCAGGCAGCCGAGCCGCAGTGCCGCACTCCAGCGTGGAATTCATTGAAAAGGCGTCTGGCATCCAACAGCGTTATGTGGTGGAAAAGTCGGGCGTGCTGGACCCCACCCGCATGCGCCCGCACCTGACACCGCGACCCGATTCTGAGATTTCCCTGATGGCCGAGATCAGCGTGGCCGCTGCGCAAGACGCCTTGCAGCGCGCGGGCAAAACCGCCGCCGATGTGGATGGCGTGATCTGTGCTGCCGCCAACATGCAGCGCGCCTACCCGGCCATGGCGATCGAGATCCAGCAGGCGCTGGGCATCTCCGGTTTTGGGTTCGATATGAACGTGGCCTGCTCCTCGGCCACCTTTGGCATCGAGATGGCGGCCAATGCGGTGCGCAGCGGCTCGGCCCGCGCGGTGCTGGTGGTGAACCCTGAAATCACCTCATCTCATCTGGCCTGGAAAGACCGCGACTGCCACTTCATTTTTGGCGACGTCTGCACCGCGATCCTGGTCGAGCGGCAAGACACCGCACCCGCAGGTGCGTTTGAGGTGCTGGGCACCAAGCTGGTCACCTCGTTTTCCAACAACATCCGCAACAACGCCGGGTTCATGTCGCGCAGCGAAGACCGCAACCCGGACGACCGCGACCAACTCTTCTACCAAGAAGGCCGCAAGGTGTTCAAAGAAGTCTGCCCGATGGCAGCCGAACACATCAGCAGCCACCTAGCCACGCTGGACCTGGCCCCAAGTGGCGTGCGCCGCTTCTGGCTGCACCAGGCCAATCTGGCGATGAACCAGCTGATCGGCCGCCGACTGCTGGGCCGTGACGCTACCGCCGATGACGCCCCGGTGATCTTGAACGAATTTGCCAACACCGCCTCGGCCGGATCGATCATTGCCTTCCACCGCCACCACGCCGACATTGCCACTGGCGAGGTCGGTGTGATCTGCTCGTTTGGCGCGGGCTACTCGATTGGCAGCGTGGTGGTTCGCCGCCTGTGAGCCTTACTTGAGGTCGCGTTTGAAGCGGATTTCTTCGATCCGGGTGAGGCCCACCAGCACGGTTTTGATGGTGGTCATCTCGCGCTTGAAGCCCGCCATGTCGTGAAAGCGCAGGGCGCGCTCGTAAGCCAGCGGCACCCAGGCGCTGACCTTGGTGCAGCCTTCTTCGATCAGGCCGTCACGCGCGGCATCCCACAATGCCAAGCCCACGCCTTTGCCCCAATGGCTGGGGCGGGCATAGATGGCCCAGATTTCACCCATGGTGGCAGGCGTTTTGGGGTCGCGTGAACGATCAAAACCGACAAAACCCACCACCTCACCGTCAGCCACCGCCACCAGCACCTGCGGGTCGGCAAACTCGATGGCCTCGCGCCAGTAGGCCTGGCTCTTTTTCAAGGAATCAAACTCCGGCATAGCTTCACCGGGAAACTGCGCCTTGAACGCGGCTTGCGCGGCAGCGGCCTGGATTTCGGCAATCACTTTCGCGTCGCGCTCTTTGGCGGGACGGACTTCAACATCAATGGATTCAGACATGCAAAAAAAGGCCGGGCAACGACCCGGCAAAGTTTCAAAAAGGAGCTGGATTGTCGCTGCTGGCGCACCGGCCTGGCACGGCCCCGCTGTCGCAGCGGTCATCACATATAACAAATTGCCTTCTAGCCCTTTAAAATAAAGGGCAAGCAGCTATTTATTCAGTAGCAACAAGCCACCCTACCCAGCGTTGCCACATGCCGGGTTGAAGACACGCTGGGTGCTGGGCGGGTTGGCCGCCAGCTTGCCCGCCGGGCGAATCGGCCGCGGCACCAAGTTGCCACCGCAGTTGGGGCAGCGGCCGTGCAACACGGTGTCGGCACAGGTGGCGCAAAACGTGCACTCAAACGAGCAGATGCGTGCCTCGGTCGCGTCGGGCGGCAAGTCCACGTCGCAGCATTCACAAGAAGGGCGAAGTTCCAGCATGGGGTGTCCTTTGAAGATGGTTACTATGAATAATATAGCTCTTGACCGAGGTGATACCTGGGCTAGGGGTTAAAACGATTAACAGCCCAGCTTCGCACGCCGGTCACACCACAACCGACTCGATGCTTGCCGTGTGAACAGTCTCATCTGGCCCTTGCATCCAGCGGCAGACCCTTGATCTGAGATCTGACACCTTCGATGCAGGTCTGTTGGCAGGTGTGCCAACACCCCAAGGCCCAGCAAGCCCCATCGGGCACACCTGGCATTCATCGTAAAATACGCCCCCTCCCCGCATCCAATCAGCGCAAAGCGCTATCACTTTTGATATCTCCACTGAAGCACCTTCTGCGCCATCCGGCGTCCCGTTCCCGTTTGTTGACTGAGCTGCGCGGTCTGTGGCAGCTGGCCTGGCCGATTCTGGTTGGGCAGTTGGCCACGGTGGGCATGGCGGTGGTAGACGTGGCCATGGCGGGCCACGCCTCGGCGCAAGACCTGGCGGGCGTGTCGCTCGGGGTGTCGGTCTGGAACATGGTGATGATTGCGTTGATGGGCCTGGTGATGAGCGTCAACCCGGTGGTGGCGCACCAGGTTGGCGCAGGCGATCTGGCCGGTGTGCCGCAGTTGGTGCGCCAGGCGCTGTGGAAGGCGCTGGGTGTGGGCCTGATCGCGCTGGTGCTGGCCAATGTCTCGGCGCTGCTGTTTGACCACATGCTGCTGGAGCCTTATGTGCGCGACCTGGCGCGTGGTTTTGTGCGCATCACCAGCCTGGCCTTGCCGCTGTTTGCGCTCTACCGGGTGCTGTACGGCTACAGCACCAGCATCAACCAGACCAAACCGCTGATGGTGGTGGCGCTGCTGTCACTGTTGCTCAACATCGGCGTCAACAGCCTGCTGGTGTTTGGCACGCTGGGGTTTCCCCGGCTGGGGGGCTTGGGCTGCGCCTGGGCCACGCTGGCCACGGTGGCTTTTAACCTGCTGGCGCTGGTGTGGTGGATGCACCGCTCAGCCGCCTACCGCAGCACCTGGCCTCTGGGCCGCTTTGAGCCACCGCACTGGGCGCAGATCAAAACCTTGCTCAAGCTGGGGCTGCCGATTGGCATCACCTACTTTGCCGAGAGCAGCGCGTTCAGCCTGATTGCACTGCTGATTGCCAAGTTTGGCAGCACCCAGATGGCAGCGCACCAGATTGCGCTGAACTTCAGCTCGCTGATGTTCATGGTGCCGCTGAGTGTCGGGCTGGCGCTGCTAACCCGTGTCGGGCAATCACTGGGCGCGGGCGATGCGGTGCTGGCGCGTTACCAGGCTTGGGTCGGGGTGGCGGTGGGTCTGGTGTTTGCCACGCTGTCCGCACTGATGATTGCGCTGCTGGCCACCCAGATTGCCAACGCCTACACCGATGATGCGGCAGTGATCGCGCTGACAGCGCATTTGCTGTTGCTGGCGGCGGTGTTCCAGCTGTCAGATGCCACCCAGGTCATCACCAGTTGTGCCATCCGTGGCTACAAGGTGACACGTTCACCCATGGTGATCCACCTGACCGCGTTTTGGTGCTTTTCTTTGCCGCTGGGCTGCGTGCTGGGTCTGGCACCAGACTGGCTGCCCTTCAAGCCCGCCCAGCCGATGGCTGCACAGGGCTTCTGGATTGCGCTGATTCTGGGGCTGACGATTGCTGCATCAGGGTTGGTCATGCTGCTGCGCAACGTGGCGCGCTCGCACCTGCGGGTTTAAAGCACGCGGCTCAAGCGGCCACGTTCAAGATGATCACCCCTGCGGTGATCAGCACCATGCCCAGCACAGCGGCCCAGCTCAGCGTCTGCCCAAACACCAGCCAGCCCACCAATGAAATCAGCACAATGCCAACCCCCGACCAGATGGCATACACAATGCCCACGGCGATGCTGCGCAGCGTGAGCGACAGGCAATAAAACGCCACCACATAACCCAGTACCACCACCACCGAGGGCACCAGTCGGGTGAAGCCCTCTGAGGCCTTCAAGGCCGAGGTGGCGATCACCTCGCACACGATCGCGATGGCCAAATACATCCATTGCATCCGTCACTCCTGCAGAAAAACCGCGCCTAACTCTGACGACGCTCAAGTTGTTCCAGCCGGGCCAGCAACTCCGCTTTGCCCGCCTGATCGGCTGCGGCCATGCGCTTGAACTCGGCATCCAAAAAGCTGCGCAGTTCGGTAAAACGCGAGGCCTCGGCCTGGTCAGCCAGCTTGCGGTTGGTTTGCAGCTCTTTGGCATGGGCGCGTGCATCGAACATCACCGTGCTTTGCAGGTACAACACGTACACCAAAAACACCGCCACCACCACCCCCAGCAAGGCCAGAAAAATCAGGCCCAACGGTGCCTGCACATCGGTCACACCCAACGACAGCGTGGTGGGCGCCAGGATCACCGACCAGTTCAACACGGTAAAGACCGCCACCGCCAGCAAGACCAGCAGCACCGAGAGGGTTCGCAGTTTCATGGAGGAATACCTTTCAAAGTGAGAGCGCCAGCAAGCACAACGGCCTGCACCCGCGTCAGCAGGCCAGGCCGTCAAGGGGAACATCGCTCAGCGACTGAGACCACCCTCGCCGCACCGATCACGCATCGGGCTGAGGGCCACTGGCTTGGCCAGCGTCTCAGTGTAACGACACGCCGGTTTTGGATTGCAGTTCGTCCATGCTCACGCCGGGGGCAAGTGCCACCACTTTGAGGCCATGCGGCGTGATGTCCATCACCGCCAGGTCGGTGATGATGCGGTCCACCACGCCCACGCCGGTCAACGGCAAGGTGCATTCGGGCAGGATTTTGAGGTCCACCGTGCCGTCTTTTTTCTTGGCCACATGCTCCATGAGCACCACCACACTTCTCACACCACCCACCAGGTCCATCGCGCCACCCATGCCCTTGACCATCTTGCCCGGGATCATCCAGTTGGCCAAATCGCCGCGCTCGCTGACCTGCATCGCGCCCAGAATGCTCAGGTTGACCTTGCCACCGCGAATCATGGCAAAGCTGTCATGGCTGCCAAAGATGCTGGAGCCGGGAATGGTGGTCACGGTTTGTTTACCGGCGTTGATCAGGTCGGCATCCACCTCGTCCTCGGTCGGAAACGGGCCGATGCCGAGCATGCCGTTTTCACTTTGCAGCCAGACCTCGATCTCAGGCGGCACAAAGTTGGCCACCAAGGTGGGTAAACCGATGCCCAGGTTGACGTAAAAGCCGTCTTGCAGTTCCTTGGCCGCCATGGCTGCCATTTCCTCGTGTGTCCAGGCCATGGTCAAGCTCCTTTTTTCTCAGACAGGGTGCGTTTTTCAATGCGTTTCTCTGGCTGGGCATTGAGCACGATGCGGTGCACATAAATGCCGGGCAGGTGCACGGCATCGGGGTCAAACGTGCCGTTCTCGACAATCTCTTCGACCTCCACCACCGTGATCTTGCCGGCCATGGCGACTGCCGGATTGAAGTTACGCGCGGTGCGCCGAAAGATCAGGTTGCCACTTTTGTCTGCCTTGTACGCCTTGACCAGCGACACATCAGGCACCAGCGCATGTTCCAGGATGTAGGCGCGGCCATCAAACATCCGGGTTTCCTTGCCTTGCGCCACCAGCGTGCCCACACCGGTGCGCACATAAAACGCTGGAATGCCGGCGCCACCCGCGCGCAGCTTCTCAGCCAAGGTGCCTTGCGGGGTGAACTCAAGTTCGAGCTCACCAGACAGGTACTGGCGCTCAAACTCCTTGTTTTCACCGACGTAGCTGGAGATCATTTTTTTGATCTGGCGCGTCTCCAGCAGCTTGCCCAGGCCAAAGCCGTCGACCCCGGCGTTGTTGGAGATCACCGTCAAATCCCGTTTGCCGCTGTCACGCAGCGCGTCGATCAGCGCCTCGGGAATGCCACACAAGCCAAAGCCGCCCACGGCGAGCAACTGGGCGTCTTTGACGATACCGCGCAGCGCGGCCTCGGCGGATGGGTAAATCTTGTTCACGCAACATTCTCCGGATGAGTCGGCCTGTGACCGAGCATACTACCTGTCAACCAGAGCGGTTTCCCTAGAGTACAACCCTAGGAGTCTGGGCGGCAGAAGGGCATCGGCTGCAACGGGTCACGGACCTGCCCAGATGGCATGTTTTATGCGCCTTCGTCTGACCCGCATCAAATCCCGCGCGGGAAACCCGCTGCACACTTAAATCTTTCCCGCGTTCAACTTCAGGAGTCATGATGGCGACCTCTTCTCAAAAGTCCAGTAGCACCCCTGCAGCAGACAAACCTGCCGCAAAAAAGGCCGTAGCAGCCAAGACCGAAGCGCCCGCGAAAGCCGTAGCTGCGGTCAAAGCACCGCTGGTCACTGACACATTGCCGCCGGTAGCCCAAGCCGCTGTCGCCGCCAAGCTGGCGGCCAAAAAGGTTCGTGCCGCCAAGACCCAACTCAAACCGTCTTCCGCGCCCGCACCAGTGCTCACCAGTGAACAACGTCACCATTACGTCTCGATAGCGGCTTTCTACATTGCCGAGCGACGTGGTTTCACCCTGGGCAACCCCGCCGATGATTGGCTGCAGGCAGAAGCCGAGGTCAACCGTCTGATTGCCAGCGGCCATTTCCCCACCTGAAAATCTATATTGATAGCAATCAGCCCTTTATCAGAAAGGGCTCAAGGCACTTTTAGCTTATAGCCAGGCCGCTCAGCGCACCCGCCGCCCCGATGCAGGTGACGTGCGTTGGCCAAAGCGGCTGGTCACAAACACCTCCATCACCAACAGCGGGGCACCCTGGCGCAAAAAAACCGAGCGACGCGCTGGCAGACTGCGTGGTGCACCCGGACAAAGCTGCTGCACCTGGCGCTGCAACGCGGTGGCGGGTTTGAAGCGCTGGTACTGCAGCGCCTGGCGCGTAATGCCCGAGCGCTTGAACAGCACATCAGCCAGCGGGCGACTGCCCAAGCCTCGCACCGATCGCCAGGCGCCCAGCGAATGCGCATGCGCGGTCACGCTGCGGGCAAACACCACCGTCTGGCCATCCACCTTGAGCAGCACCTCGCGCACATAACCCAGGCGGGCGTCGGCCACGCCCAGCGCAGCAGCCTCATCGGGCAGCAGCGGCAAACGCCCCTGGCGCAGCACCTGCACAGAAAACACATCCCCGGTGCGGGCCAGCCGCGCACTCAGCGAGCCGGTGGCCGCCAACCAACGGCGCAGCGGGCCATGGGCAAAGTTGTGCTCGCTCCAGCACATCATCGGTGCGCCCGGATCGAGGCAATGATGCCCAGGGTGAACAGCAGCACCGCCAGCCATTGCTCGGGCGTGGGCCAGTCACCGCCCAAAGCAAAGGCATACGCCAGGCCAAACAGGGTTTCACTGACAATCAACTGCCCCGCCAGACTGACACTCAGGCGGCGGCTGGCCAGGTTCCACAACATGCTGCCCGCCCAACCCGAACCCACCCCGGTTGCTATACAAGCCATAGCTTCCAGTCCAATATTTTCATGGGCCAGAAGCGTTTTGACATCCGTTCCCAACATCCACCACAACAGCAGGGCACCGACCCCGGTGGCCATGCCCATCCAGTTGGTCCACTCGGTGGCACTCACTTGCGGATGGCGCTTGAGCCACATCGCGTTAAGCAGCACATACACCGTCCAACTGACCATGGCGGCAACCGCCAAAAGAACGCCCCACCAAAAATCAGCACCCTGCTGCGGCAACACCACCGCATTGGCCAGGCTGGCCTGCATCATCAGCAGCATGCCTGCAGCGGTCAGCACCAGCCCAGGCAGCAGGGCCGACCATTTGAGCCCCAACGGTTTGCCCAACAACATCACCCAGATCGGAATGGTGCCCACAATCAGCGTTGGCACCTCTGAACCAGCGGCGCTGATCGACTCAGCCAGCAACAAGTAGTAGCCAATGGCTCCCAGCAGGCTCATGCCCAGGGCGGTCCCGGCCTGCGGCCAAGTCGGCCAGCGGTGGCTGCCTCGCCCCAGCACCATCACCAGCGTCGCCGTCACCCCAAAGCTGACAAAACGCCCAGCGGTCAGGTCCACCGAAGACAGCCCCGGCGTCATGCGCGGCACCACAAACACCATGCCCCACAAAGCACCAGCCCCGATACCGGCAGCGATGCCTAACCAGATGGCACGGGTACGGGCTTTGGCGGCGCTAGATCCCAAAACCGTCATCTGCAGAAATCACCGCGCCGTTGATGAAATGGCTTTGGTCAGAACACAACATCACCAACAACGCGTCCAGGTCTTGCGGCTGGCCAACACGTTGACGCGGCAGCATCTGTATCAATTTTTTGCCAGCATCGGTCTGCCAGTGGTGGTGGTTGATCTCGGTGTCGATGTAGCCCGGGCAGATGGCGTTGACATTGATGCCATGTTTGCCCCACTCCAACGCCATGGCTTTGGTCATCTGGATCACTGCCGCCTTGCTCATCGCATACACGCCAATCTTGGGCAACACCCGCAGGCCCGCGACCGAGGCCACATTGATGATGCGTCCGCCGGTGAACGAGCCCGGCGCCTGCCCCTGGGCACGCGCCAGCATGCGTTTGCCCACCTCTTGCGCCATGAAAAACGCGCCTTTGGTGTTGGTGCCAAAGATGAAATCAAAGTCGGCTTCCGTCACCTCCTGCAGGCGCTGGGTGGTGCTGACACCGGAGTTGTTGACCAGGATGTCGATGGAGCCGACCTCGGTCTCCGCGTGCGCCACCGCAGATTTGATGCTGTCGAGGTGGGTCACATCCAGCTCAAGCACATGGGCGTCGCCGCCCTCGCCCTCAATCTGGGCGCGCAGTGCCTTCAACTTGTCAACACGGCGGCTGGCCAGGATCACCGCCGCGCCCGCACTGGCGAGGGTGCGCGCAAACTGGGCACCCAGGCCGCTGGAGGCGCCGGTGACCAGGGCCACGCGGCCGCTGAGGTCAATGTTGTACGTCATGCTTATCTTTCTGTAAAAATAGAACGATCGTTCTATTTAATGAGCGTCACCCTCTAGAATTCGTTTTATCTTCGACAATCGGTCATCGGCAGCCGCTGCGCTGCACTCTGACAATTATCCAGCGAGAACCACCATGACCCCCCAGGACATCCTAGCTCAGTACGGCCCGCGCGAATCGATGGAATACGACATCGTCATCGTCGGTGGCGGCCCCGCTGGCCTGTCAACCGCCATCCGCCTCAAACAACTCGCCACCGAACAAGGCAAAGAGGTCTCGGTGGTGGTGCTGGAAAAAGGCTCCGAGCCCGGCGCCCACATCCTCTCCGGCGCGGTGCTCGACCCACAATCGCTCACCGAGCTGTTCCCCGATTGGCAAGCCATGGGCGCGCCGGTGACCCAGCCCGTCACCGACGAGGCGATGCTGTTCCTGAGCGAAGGCGGCGCCTACCGCACACCCAACTTTTTGCTGCCCGAATGCAGCCAGAACCACGGCAACTACATCATCAGTGTGGGCGCGCTGACCCGCTGGCTGGCCCAGCAAGCCGAGAACCTCGGCGTTGAAATCTTCCCGGGCTTTGCCGCCGCCGAGGTGCTGTATGACGAGGCCGGTGCAGTGCGCGGTGTGGCCACCGGCAACATGGGCATCGAGAAAAATGGCGAGCCCGGTGGCAACTTCCAGATCGGCATGGAGTTGCTGGGTAAATACACCATCTTTGCCGAAGGCGCGCGTGGCCACCTGGGCAAACAACTGATCGCCAAATACCAGCTCGACGCTGGCTGCGCTGCCCAAAGCTATGGCATTGGCATCAAGGAACTCTGGGAAGTGGACCCGGCGCGCCACGAACCTGGCCTGGTGGTGCACACCGCTGGCTGGCCCATGGACAACCAGACCTACGGCGGCTCCTTCCTATACCACATGGCCGACAACAAAATCGCTCTGGGTTTTGTCACCGGGTTGAACTACCAAAACCCGTACATGAGCCCGTTTGAGGAGTTCCAGCGCTGGAAAACCCACCCCAACATCCGCTGGTATCTGGAAAACGCCAAGGGTGAAGTCACTGCAAAAAGAATAGCATATGGCGCCCGCGCCATAACGGCTGGCGGCCTGTTGGCCTTGCCAAAAACGGTATTCCCAGGCGGCGCACTGGTGGGCTGTGAGGCAGGCTTCCTCAATGCCAGCCGCATCAAAGGCACCCACGCTGCCATCAAGACCGGCATGCAGGCGGCAGAAGCTGCTTTTGCTGCGGTGACGGCCGGGCGCGCGCAAGACGAACTCAGCGCCTACCCTCAGGCGTTCAAACATAGCTGGCTGCATGCCGAACTCAACAAGGCGCGCAATTTCAAGGCCTGGTTCAAATACGGCCTGCGGGTCGCCACGCTGATGAACGGGTTTGAGCAGTTTGCGCTGCGCGGCAAGATGTCGTGGACCATTCGCCACGACAAGCCCGACCACGCCTACCTCAAGCCCGCGGCCAAATGCCAACCCATCGTCTACCCCAAACCCGATGGCAAGCTGACTTTTGACCGCCTCTCCAGCGTCTTCATCAGCAATGTCAACCATGAAGAGAACCAACCTGCGCACCTGACGCTCAAAGACGCCAGCGTGCCGGTGGCCATCAACCTGGCCAAATACGCAGGCCCCGAGGCGCGTTACTGCCCGGCCGGGGTGTATGAATTTGTCAAAGACGACAGCGGCGCTGACAAGTTACAAATCAGTGCGCAAAATTGCGTGCACTGCAAAACCTGCGACATCAAAGACCCCACGCAAAATATCGTCTGGGTCACGCCCGAAGGCGGTGGCGGGCCTAACTACGCGGAGATGTGATGCCTCATTCCGTACCTGTCAAACCCCATTGGTCAACCGACCCGCAAGGGCCGTGGTACCGCTGGCGCGGCTACACGGTGCGCTGGCTGCTGTTTGGTCTGGTGGTCAACGTGTTCCAACCGGTGGCTGACGATGTTGAACCGCTTTGGATGTACAAGCTCTACCAGGCTTGGATTGGGCTGCTCTTTGGCGCAGGTTGTGCGGTGGTGTTCACCCTGGCCGAAAACCGCTTCAACACGCCGCGCGTCAAATGGAAGTCCTGGTTGATCGTGCTGGCCACCTGGCTGAGTGTGAAAGTGGTGCTTGTCAGCCTGGCCGCTGTGCTGGACTGACGCCACTCAAGGTCGGCGAAAGCTGACCTTCTGCGAGCTCCAATACCGGGCGCTCAACGAATCCAGCCGCACCGTGCCACCGGTCGATGGTGCATGCACAAACCGCCCCTCGCCCACATAAATGCCCGCATGGGTGACGCTGCCGCGCTGGGCAAAAAGAACCACATCACCGGACCGAAGCGCCTCTGGCGCGACTGGCGAGCCCCAGAACTGGAGTTTGGCCACCGTGCGTGGCGCCAGCAACCCGGCGCGGGCGCGGTACACATGGGCAATCAAACCGCTGCAGTCAAAACCACTCTCAGGGGTATTGCCACCATAACGGTAAGGGGTGCCCACCAGGCCGACCGCATACAAGGTGACATCGCCCGCCTGCTCAGGCGTTAACAGCGCAGGCATCGCCGCGCTTGGCGCCTGGCCTTCACCACCCGGTGCAGGTGAGGTTTGCCAACCGCTGCTTGGCGGCGAACCGGCGCAGCCCGCCAGCGCCAACACCAGCATCCACAGGGCCGCACGCCAGGGACTCAACATGCCTGCATTTACCGGATCAACACCTGCCATCAGCCAACACCGGCGTCACTTCCACCGCACTGCCAACAGCACGATCAGCGCGGCACCAATTGACCACAACAACCAGGCCTGTGACACCGCGTAAGGGAACACCATAAACACCATGCCGATGGCGGTGAACTCCGCCCGTTTGGTTTGTTTGCCACGGCGAAACGCCAACAAACCCAGCAACAGAAACACCACGATGCCGGTGATGAACGCGGTCTGGTTGGACACCAGGCCAAGAAAGAGTGCTTTGTTCGAATCATTCATGCTGCAAGAATCAACCCGTTGGAACAAAACCTCATTATCGGTGGTGCAGTTAGAATTCCGCGCGTCAGGAGAGAGCCGCCCAAGCCAACCGGTTTCAGGGCAGCCGCCGAAGGCGCAGAACCGCTGATTGCAGTCGTTTGAACGCTCAGGCAAAAGGACTGACAACCGTCACCCACCGAATGGTGCGTTGACGCATCCCCACTGGAGAGAGACGCAACAACCCATTCACGGGTTCTGCGTCCACCGAAGGAGCAACCCGCAGTCAGCCCGCCGATTTGGCAGGCAACGGCCCGGCGAATCTCTCAGGTAAAGCGGACAGCGGGGGCAGCCTGTGACAGAACAGCCGTTGTGTCATGGTTTTTTTGGTCTGCCCCTGGAGTGACTGATGTCCGCATCACCTGAAACGCTTTTGAACGTTCCCCTCAATGACCTGCACGTTGCACTCGGTGCGCGCATGGTGCCGTTTGCCGGTTACAGCATGCCGGTGCAATACCCGGCCGGCCTGATCGCCGAGCACAAACACACCCGCACGGCTGCGGGCCTGTTTGATGTGTCCCACATGGGCCAGCTGCGCCTGGTTGGCGTGGACGCCGCCGCCGCGCTGGAAAGCCTGCTGCCGGTCGATGTGATTGACTTGGCCGTGGGCAAACAACGCTACGGCCTGCTGCTCAATGACGACGGCGGCATCATCGACGACCTGATGTTTTTCCGCAAAGCGGCTGACGAGATTTTTGTCATCGTCAACGGCGCCTGCAAAGTGGGCGACATCGCCCACATCCAGGCCAAGATCGGTAGCCGCTGCCAGGTCATCCCAATGCCTGAATTTGCCCTGCTGGCCTTGCAAGGGCCGCAAGCGGTGACAGCCCTGTCCCGACTGGCACCCGGCGTGGAAAAACTGGTGTTCATGACCGGTGGCGACTTCACCGTCACCATCGGCAACCGCCAAATCTCCGTGTTCCTGACCCGCAGCGGTTACACCGGTGAAGACGGCTTTGAGATCTCGGTGCACGAATCCGACGCACTGGCACTGGCCAACGCCTTGCTGGCCCAACCCGAAGTCAAACCGATTGGCCTGGGCGCCCGCAACTCATTGCGCCTGGAAGCCGGTCTGCCGCTCTACGGCAACGACATCGATGCCAGCACCACCCCGGTCGAAGCCAGCCTGAACTGGGCCATGCAAAAGGTGCGTCGCACCGATGGCGCGCGCGCTGGCGGCTTCCCAGGCGCTACAAAAATACTAGCTCAACTGGCAGACCCAACAAGGGCCACAAGCCGAAAACGTGTTGGATTGATCGCCCTGGAACGTATTCCCGTGCGGGAACACACCGAGCTGCAAGACCAAAACGGCACGCGTGTCGGTGAAGTCACCAGCGGCCTGCTTGGCCCCACCATCGACAAACCCGTGGCCATGGGCTACCTGCCGCCTGCGCTGGCCGTGGTGGGCACCCAAGTCAACGCCATCGTGCGAGGCAAGCCGGTGCGCATGGAAGTGGTGGCCATGCCCTTTGTGCCGACCAACTATTTCCGCGGGTAAAGTCTGCGCCAGCCTGGGCTGGCGTTGGGCCATGCAGTGACCCGGTTTTTTCTGTTTCCTTCTGATTTCAACCTGTTTCTTTGGAGAACCACATGACCATTAAATACACCCCCGACCACGAATGGGTCAAGATCGACGGCAACCAAGCCACCGTGGGCATCACCCACCATGCACAAGACGCGCTGGGCGATGTGGTGTTTGTGGACCTGCCAGAAGTTGGCAAAACCTACGCCGCCAAAGACGCGGTGGCCGTGGTGGAGTCGGTCAAAGCTGCGGCTGACGTCTACATGCCCGCCAACGGCACCGTCACCGAAGTCAACGAAGCCCTGCGCGACGACCCGGCGCTGGCCAACTCTGACCCCTTGAACGCAGGCTGGTTCTTCAAAATGACCTTGGCCAACCCGGCCGAGCTGGACGACCTGATGGACGAAACCAGCTACACCAGCTTTGCCGCTGACGCGCACTAAGCCGTCCGCAGCGCGGCCGCTTGCATCTGGCAAGCGGCATGCGCAAGCACGCTTCTGTGATGGCCCTGCGTGGCCGTGTTTGCCGTTTGTTGTTTAGTCACCCCTGAGTCACTGCCATGCCCAACACCCCAACCCTGTCCGAACTTGAAAACTCCAGCGAATTCGTCGCCCGCCACATTGGCGTGAGCGCGGCGGACCAAGCGCGTATGCTGCAAGCGGTGGGCGCCAGTTCGCGCGCCGCGCTGATCGACGAGATCGTGCCCAGCAGCATTCGCCGCAGCCAGCCGATGGCCATCCCACCGGCCATTCCTGAGGCCGCTGCCTTGGCCGAACTCAAAACCATGGCCGCCAAGAACAAGGTGCTCAAAAGTTACATCGGCCAGGGCTATTACGACACCCTGACCCCGGGTGTGATCCTGCGCAACATCCTGGAAAACCCGGCTTGGTACACCGCCTACACGCCGTACCAGGCCGAAATCAGCCAGGGCCGGATGGAAGCGCTGCTGAACTTCCAGACCATGATCACCGATCTGACGGCCATGCCGATGGCCAATGCCTCAATGCTGGACGAAGCCACCGCCGCCGCCGAAGCCATGACGCTGGCACTGCGCATGAGCAAGTCCAAGTCGACCACCTTTTTTGTCGACAACGAGGTGCTGCCGCAAACCCTGGAAGTGATCCGCACCCGGGCTGAGCCGCTGGGCATCACCGTCAAAACCGGCAACGGCGACGAAGCCCTGGCCGACGAAAGCTTTGCGGTGCTGCTGCAATACCCCGGCGTGAGCGGCACGGTGCGTGACGACCGCGAATGGATCGCCAACTACAAAGACAAAGGCGGCGTGGTGATCATGGCCGCTGACCTGCTGGCGCTCACCCTCCTGACACCGCCCGGTGAACTCGGTGCCGACATCGCCATTGGCACCACCCAGCGTTTTGGCATGCCCATGGGCAACGGCGGCCCACACGCCGCCTACATGGCTTGCCGCGACGAGTTCAAACGCTCAATGCCTGGCCGCTTGGTGGGCGTGAGCGTGGACGTGCATGGCAACCCGGCCTACCGGCTGGCGCTGCAAACCCGCGAGCAACACATCCGCCGCGAAAAAGCCACCTCCAACATCTGCACCGCGCAGGTGCTGCCCGCCGTCATCACCAGCATGTACGCGGTCTACCACGGCCCGCAGGGCTTGAAACGCATCGCCCAACGCGTGGCCAGCCTGACCGCCGTGCTGGCCGCTGGCCTGGAGTCGCTGGGCTACACCGTGGCCAATGCCACCGCGTTTGACACGCTCACCGTGGAAACCGGTGACGCTACCGCTTCAATAGCAAACAATGCTCTCAAAACGGGGGCTAACCTGCGATTGGCATCAGAAACCAGCCTGGGCATCTCATTGGACGAGACCACCACCCGTGCCGATGTCGAAGCGCTGTGGTCCTTCTTTGCCGACGCGGTGAGCGGCTGGCCCAACACCGCGCGCCGGGGTGAAGCCGGTGGCCGGGGCCGCGCATTGACTTTCGCCCAGGTCGAGCCGCTGGCCGACTCCCTGCTGCCAGCCAAGCTGCTGCGCACAAGCAGCTACCTGAGCCACCCGGTGTTCAACAGCCACCACAGTGAAACCGGCATGCTGCGCTACATCCGCCGCCTGTCAGACTTTGACCTGGCGCTGGACCGCACGATGATCCCGCTGGGCAGCTGCACCATGAAGCTCAACGCCACCAGCGAGATGATCCCGATCACCTGGCCCGAGTTTGCAGGCATCCACCCGTTTGCCCCGGATGACCAGCGCCAAGGGTATGCCGAGCTGGACGCGCAACTGCGTGCCTGGTTGTGCCAGGCCACCGGTTACGCGGGCATCAGCCTGCAGCCCAACGCGGGCAGCCAGGGTGAATACGCCGGTATGTTGGCGATTCGTGGCTACCACGCCTCGCGTGGTGAAGCGCACCGCAACATCTGCCTGATCCCAAGCAGCGCGCACGGCACCAACCCGGCCAGCGCCACCATGGTCGGCATGAAGGTCGTCGTGACGGCTTGCGACGCCCAAGGCAATGTCGACATGGCCGACTTGAAGGCCAAGTGTGAACAGCACAGCGCCAACCTGGCCGCGATGATGATCACCTACCCCAGCACCCACGGTGTGTTCGAGACCAACGTCAAAGAACTCTGCGCGCTGGTGCACAGCCACGGTGGGCGCGTCTACGTGGACGGCGCCAACATGAACGCACTGGTCGGCCTGGCCGCACCGGGTGAGTTTGGTGGTGACGTAAGCCATTTGAACCTGCACAAAACCTTCTGCATCCCACACGGCGGCGGCGGCCCTGGCGTTGGCCCCGTGTGCGTGGTTGCCGACTTGGTGCCGTTCCTGCCCGGTCACGCTTCGTCTTCACTCCCTCTCCCCCCGGGAGAGGACGGGGGTGAGGGTCACGGAGTGGGTGCTGTCTCAGCTGCCCCGCTCGGGAATGCCGCGGTGCTGCCGATCAGCTGGATGTACTGCCGCATGATGGGTGCCGCAGGCCTGCAAGCCGCCACCGAAGTCGCGATCCTGAGCGCCAACTACATCAGCGCCCGCCTCAAAGACCACTTCCCCACGCTTTACACCAGTGTGCCGGTGGACGGTAAACCGGGTCGTGTGGCGCACGAATGTATTCTGGACGTGCGCCAGCTCAAAGAGGCCACCGGTGGCGTCCACGGCATCAGCGCCGAGGACGTGACCAAACGCCTGATGGACTACGGCTTTCACGCGCCCACGCTGAGTTTCCCGGTGCCCGGCACCCTGATGGTGGAGCCCACCGAGAGCGAAACGCTTGAAGAGCTGGACCGCTTCATCGACGCGATGATCGCCATCCGCGCCGAAATCGCCCAGGTCGAGCAAGGTCTCTGGCCGCAGGACAACAACCCGCTCAAAAACGCGCCGCACACCGCCGCCACGCTATTGGAAGAAGAGTGGACCAAGCCCTATGCACGAGGGCTAGCAGCCTTTCCGGTGCCTAGCCTCAAACAAAGCAAGTACTGGCCACCCGTGGGCCGCATCGACAACGTCTACGGCGACCGCAACCTGTTCTGCTCTTGCGTGCCGGTGGGTGAGTAGCCCCTGAGGGTTTCGGCCCCTTGTGAAGCTTTTTTGCAGGTCGTATCTGTCATGGGTACGACCTTTTTCTTTGGACGCGGAGTGCCGCTAGACTCAAAAAGAACTGCGCCAAGCAACCAGGGGGCTAGATTGACAAAAAAATCACTTCGCATCGTGACCTGGAACTGCAATGGCGCGCTGCGCAAAAAATGGAGCCGACTCGCTGAGCTCGAAGCAGACGTCTACGTGGTTCAGGAATGCGAAGACCCCTGCCAAACCAATGATGTTGCATACACCGGCTGGTGCTGCAACCATCTTTGGACCGGCACTCACAAGAACAAGGGCATCGGCGTCTTCGCGTCCGGCGACCTGACCCTACAAGCCATCCCCCTCGATTCGGGGCGCTTGGAACTGTTTCTCCCCTGTGTCGTGAACGGTGACTGGCCGCTGCTGGCCACTTGGACCAAGAAGGCCAACTCCCCCAACTTCGGGTACATCGGGCAGTTATGGAAATTCCTGCAGGTGCACAAAGCGTTTCTGACGCATCCGCGCGCCATGCTCATAGGCGATCTCAACAGCAATACCCAATGGGATCAATGGGACCGCTGGTGGAACCACTCGGATGTTGTGCGCGAGTTGTCTGAACTGGGGCTGGAAAGCTGCTATCACCTGTACTTTGCGGAGGCACAAGGCAAGGAGACCCGGCCTACGTTCTTTCTGCACCGAAACGCGGAGAAGCCCTACCACATCGACTATGGATTCACCGGACGACAGTGGGCAGTGCGGCAGGTAGAAGTCGGCACCAACTCAGACTGGCTGGCGGATAGTGACCACCTGCCCTTGGTCTTTGATTTAGAAGGTACGGACTGACACCAGCAGACACAGCACATCGCCCTCCTTTGTGATATTGTCGGCAATATCATGACAATCCGCGCTGTGCTGGACACCAACATCCTGGTCGCTGGTCTTTCGAGCCAGCTCGGGGCCTCGTTTGTCTTGCTGACGCACGCATTAAACCGACGCTTTGAGCTGGTCGCCTCGCCAGCGTTATGGCTCGAATACGAGGCCGTGCTAAAACGCCACGAGATCATGAACTTGCATGGCCTGGTTGCCGGTGACGTGGACGACATTCTGAACGCCTTGGCCCAGGTTGTGACGCCAGTGCAATCGCATTTTTTATGGCGCCCTCAGTTGCGTGACCCGAACGATGAGATGGTGCTGGAGGCTGCCGTCAATGGCCAGGCAGACCATTTGGTGACGCTCAATGTGAGGGATTTCGACATGGCCACGACACGCTGGAAGATCAAGCTTATGGCCCCGGGTCTTTTTTTACGATTACTGGAGAACACATCATGAGCCAAGTCGCCCTGCGTTTGCCTGATTCCCTGCACCAATACGCCAAACAACTTGCGGCCCAGGACGACGCGTCGCTCAACCAGTTCATCGTGACGGCAGTGGCCGAGAAGATTTCGGCCCTCAACACAGAGGCATTCTTTCTGGAACGTGCCCAGCGCAGTGACAAAGACAAAGCGATGGCCGCCCTGTCCAAGGTGCGTCAGGTTGAACCTCAGACTGGTGACACGCGCTAAGGCGTTGGCGCTTTTCTTTAACGCCAAAGCTGATCCTAAGGCTACAGTGCTCAGAGCCACAAAAAAACCGCCTGGGTCGCCCCGGCGGTTTTTTTATTGGCAGGCCGACAAGACCTGACCGGCTGATCAGGCTTTGCGCTGCTTGATCGCTGCTTGCACCTGGCGCACGTCCATGCCCAGTTCAGCGGCAAAGTCTTCCACGGTTTTGCCGCTGGCATCAAACGCCTTGAGCAAGGCGGCTTGGCGGGCGCGTTGTTGCTCGACTTCGTCGATCACCTCGTCGAGCAGAGCGGCCATCTTTTCGTCGAGCGTTGTCAGACGCGACAGGTAGTCTTGGCGGGTCAGGCCGCTGGCCTGGTAGGCCGCCAACATTTGCTTGCGCAGTTTCGGCAGCAAATCTTCATCGGCGCGGGCTTGGCGGCGCTGGAACACCTCAACAATCGACAGCAGCACATGCTCGGGCGCCACCGGTTCCACCGGTTTGCCTTGCAAGTCGTGCCGGGGCAGACCCTGCGCCACACTTTGCAAATAACGGGTGGAGCGGGTGTGCACACCCAACGCCAGCTTGAGCTCGTCCTTGGCAAACACCTCGGGGTGAGCGGCCAGCAGGTCCTGGAACACGCCCAGCTTGAGCGGCACAAAACGCTGGCCAAACAGATGGGGATAGAGCCCAAACAGCTTTTCCAGCACCGGCTGGGCACTGGCAAAACGGTTTTTGCCCTTGGCAGGCGCCGGGCTGGTCGGGACGGAGGTGGCCGCCGGATCAGCGGTCTGGTCAAGCGAAACGGTCACGGGCTCGGAGGAAACTGGCAGGTTATCGGTCATGGCTTGGATCGGGTCGATCAGTTTGTTTAACCCGCGATTGTCATTCAAAGCGGGACTTCGCTGGCATACTCATCACAATGAAGCCTGCCCCATTGACAACCAGCCCAGAAGCGAGCCCGGCCACACCCGGTTTGGCAGATTGGGTAGCCGGCTACAAGACCTCGCGTGGACACCTCGACGAACTGCGCGGGGTGGTGCCACATGGCGCCAGGCACATCGCCTCAGGCGCTACACAAAATACAGCAGACTCCCCTTTAATCACAAGGGCTTGGGCCGGTTTTTTTAATACATTGCGCGACGACACAGCGGCCGACATGGACCAGCGCTGCGTGGCGTTGGCGCGCCAGATCCGTGACAACGGCATCACCTACAACGTCTATGCCGACGAAAACGGCCCGCAGCGCCCCTGGTCGCTGGACCTGTTCCCGCTGCTGGTGGATGCTGCCAGCTGGCAACACATTGAGACCGGTGTGTTGCAGCGTGTGCGCTTGCTCGAACACGTCATGGCCGATGTCTATGGCCCGCAACAACTGCTGGCCTCGGGCTTTTTGCCACCGGCCCTGGTACACGGCCACCCGGGTTATTTGCGCGCCATGCACGGCATCAAACCGGTGGGCGGGCGCTATTTGCACATTGCCGCCTTTGACATGGCACGCGGCCCCGACGGCAACTGGTGGGTCACCGGGCAACGCACCCAGGCACCGTCCGGGCTGGGTTACCTGTTGGAAAACCGGCTGGCCATCGCGGCCCAGTTTGGTACTGCTTTTGACAACCTGAAGGTCCAGCGCCTGGCCAGCACCTACCGCGCACTGATGGACAGCCTGCGTGCCATGAGCCCGATGGGGCCAGACGCCCACCTGGCCCTGCTCACCCCCGGTCCCTACAACGAAACCTATTTTGAACACGCCTACCTGGCGCGTTACCTTGGCCTGACGCTGGTTGAAGGGCGGGACTTGCTGGTGCGTGATGAGCACCTGTATCTGAAAACCCTCAAAGGGCTGGTGCCGGTGCATGGCCTGCTCAAGCGGCTTGACGACGAATACATGGACCCGTTGGAGCTGCGCGCCGACTCGACGCTGGGCGTGCCTGGCCTGCTGCAGGCCATCCGTGCGGGCCATGTGCTGGTGGCCAACACGCCGGGTTCGGCGTTTCTGGAGTCGCCCGCGCTGCTGGGCTTTTTGCCCGCGTTGTCACGCCACCTGTTTGATGAAGAACTGTGCTTGCCAGCGCTGCCCACCTGGTGGTGCGGCGAAGACAGCGCCATGGTGGACGCCCTGGCGCAGCTGCAGCACAGCACCATCAAACCGACCTACCCCGGGTCGAGCAGCCACGCCAGCTTTGACGCAGTGTTGGGCACACAACAGAGCGCCCAGGCCCTTGACGGGTGGGCTGCACGCATCCAAAGCCACCCCGAAGAACACACGGTGCAGGCCTACTCGCCACTGTCCCAAATGCCCACCTGGCAGACCACCGACCAGCCGGGCCTGGTTGCACGCTCGGTGACGCTGCGGGTGTTTGCCGTGTCAGACGGCGCCAACGGCTGGCAGGTGCTACCCGGCGGACTGGCGCGTGTGGCCAGCAGCGCCCAAGAAAACACCTCGATGCAGCGCGGCGGCAGCAGCGCCGACGTCTGGGCGCTGACCACCGGCGAGGTGGACCACACCACCATGCTGCACCCGCACCTCACACCCGAGAGCCTGATGCAGCGCAAACGCCTGGTGACCAGCCGCGCCGCAGAAAACCTGTTCTGGCTGGGCCGCTACACCGAACGCACTGAAAACGCGCTGCGCCTGGCGCGCCTCACCTTGGACTGCCTGCACGGCGAAGAACCCTCCAGCCAAGAGCTGCTGACCTGGCTGGGCAAAATGGCACTGGCCAACACCCTGGTGCTGCCCGGTGTGCCCACGCCACTGCAAGCGCCCCGCGTGTTCGAGCGCGCGCTGATCGACAGCCTGGGCAGTACCCGCCACGCCACCAGCGTCGGGTTTTATCTGCGGGCGCTGAAGCTGGCCGCCTCCAACGTGCGCGAGCGCTTGTCGCAAGAGCACTGGCGCATCATCACCCGCACCGAAGAAACCCTGTTTGCCCGCTTTGCCGAACACCGCCAGCGCGGCGACTTTCCAGTGCAAAAAGCGCTGCAAATCCTCAAAGACACCAGTGACAACATGGCCGCCATCACCGGCGCCCAGACCGACCGCATGACCCGAGACGACGGCTGGCGGCTGCTGAGCATTGGCCGCCACATCGAACGCCTGGGGTTCCTGTCCTCCGCGCTGAACCAGGCGCTGGCCTGTAAAAGCCTGGCCACCGACAGCGGTTTTGACGCCATGTTGGAGCTGTTTGACAACGCCATCACCTTCCATGCCGAGTTCCAGCAAAGCCGTGAGATGGCCGCGCTGGTGGATCTGCTGGTGATTGACCGCGACAACCCGCGCTCGGTGTCCTGGGTAGCCCACACCCTGCGCGGCCGTCTGGACAAACTGGCGGGCAACGAGGCGCACCAGATGTCCCCACTGTCGCTCAAAGTGCCCAACCCCAATGCCTGGGGGCTGGCGCAGTTGTGTGAATACGCGCCCGATCTGGTGCCCCCGGCCGCCACCGCTGCGGCAGGCGCCGCCCCACAGTACGAACTGCTCAGGTCGGTGCTGCAGCAATGCAGCAACGCCGCCTACGAGGTGTCTGAGGACATCAGCGCCACCTACTTCACCCATGCGGCCTTGAACAACCACAGCGTGGGCGCCTTATGAAGCTGAGCATCACCCATGAAACGGTGTACGACTACCGCCCGGCGGTAGAAACAGCGCAGCACATGGCCTATCTGACGCCGCTGGACTGCCCCAGCCAGAAACTGATCAACCACCAACTCGACATCACGCCCCAGCCCGCGCAAATCAGCAGCACGCAAGACGTGTTTGGCAACACCCGGTACTTTTTTTCCTTGCAGGTGCCGCATCGGCGCCTGCGTGTGCTGGCCACCAGCGAGGTCAACACCCAAGCCAGCAACCTGCCGCGCAACCTGGTGGCCTGGGAGGTGGTGCGCGAGCGCTTTCGCTACCACGCCAGAGCGGTGTTTGACGCCGCCAACGAGTTTGTGTTTGCCTCCAGCATGGCGCCCCATCACCCCGAATTTGCCAGCTACGCGCAGCCCAGCTTCCCGCCGGGTCAAAGTCTGCAACTGTGTGCGCTGGATTTGATGCACCGCATCTACCGCGACTTCACCTACGAGAGCCTGAGCACCGAGGTCAACACCCCGGCGCTGCAGGCGCTGGCCCAGCGCAAAGGCGTCTGCCAGGACTTTGCCCACATCTTCATTGCCTGCCTGCGCTCGCTGGGGCTGGCTGCGCGTTACGTCAGCGGCTACCTGCTGACCACCCCCGCGCCGGGCACCGTCAAACTGCGTGGCAGCGATGCCTCACACGCCTGGGCCTCGGTCTACCTGCCCGCCCAAAGCGCCAGCGCCGACGCGCCCGCACTGAACGCCTGCTGGCTGGACCTGGACCCCACCAACGACCGCGCAGGCTGCCCCTCACCCGGCGAAGACTATGTGACGCTGGCCATCGGACGCGATTTTTCCGACGTGTCCCCGATGCGCGGCGTGATCCACGGCGGCGCCAGCCATGTGCTGAGCGTGGGTGTGACGGTGGAGCCAGTGCCATCGATCAGTTTTGGTTCGCTACAAAGCCAATCCCAATCCCAATCCCAATACCAATACCAATCGCAATCGCAATCGCAGTCACCGTTACAACGGCAAAGCCCTGCGCACGCACCCGCCCAGTCCAGCGAGACGGTGCGCGACCCCGGCCTTTAGCCACCCACCACCGCCCTGCCTGGGCCAAGTCGCGTGCTCTGCGTTTGGGGTCTAGCCAGTCCCAAACACGGCAAACCAGCCGTCTGAGGGACAATAGAGGCTTTGCCCGATCTTGTTTACCGCCCTGCCCCCCACATCTATGACCTACTGCGTCGCCATCAAACTCAATGCCGGACTGGTGTTCCTGTCCGACTCACGCACCAACGCCGGGCTGGACCAGATCAGCACCTTTCGCAAGATGATCGTCTACGAAAAGCCGGACGACCGTTTTATGGTGCTGCTGTCGGCGGGCAACCTGAGCATTTCGCAGTCGGTGCGCGAAATTTTGCAGGTCGAAAAACTCAAGGACAACGACGAAGACGATGGCCTGACCATCTGGAACGCCAAAAGCATGTTCGACGCTGCCCGCGTGCTGGGCTCGGCCATTCGCCATGTGTACGAACGCGATGCCGCCTCACTCAAGCTCGCTGGGGTCGACTTCAACGTCAGCCTGATTTTTGGCGGACAAATCAAGGGCGAGGGCATGCGCCTGTTCCAGGTCTACTCGGCGGGCAACTTCATCGAAGCCACGCCCGAGACACCGTACTTTCAGGTCGGCGAATCCAAATACGGCAAACCGGTGCTTGACCGTGTCATCACCCCCACCACCCCGCTGGACGAAGCCGCCAAGTGCGCCCTGGTGTCGATGGACTCGACCCTCAAGTCCAACCTGTCGGTGGGCCTGCCGCTGGACATGGTGGTCTACGAGGCCGACCGTTTCCAGACCGACAAGGTGGTGTGTATCGACGAAAACAACCCCTATTTCCAGATGCTGCACAACAGCTGGGGCGCCAAGCTGCGCGAGGTGTTTGACAGCATCGAGGACCCGATGTGGAACGGCGAAGCCACCGACGTGCCGCTGATGCAGGTAGCCGGTCGCAACCGCCCTTTGAAAAAAATCACCACCCCGCAAGAGAAGCTGATCTGAACCTCGTTTTTTCACACGCCAACAGTTTTGGCGCCAGCACCTACCGCCTGATGTTTCAGGCCCTGCAGGCGCGTGGCTTGGCGGTGCAGGCGGTGGATCAGTTTGGCCACGACCCGCGTTACCCAGTCACCAGCAACTGGCCGCATCTGGTGCAGCAGTTGCTGGACTTTGCCCGGCCCCTGGCAGATCAAACGGGTGAACCGCTGTTTTTTGTGGGCCACTCACTGGGCGGCTTTCTGAGCCTGATGGCTGCGGCCAAAGCGCCGGAACTGGCGCGTGGGGTGCTGCTGCTGGACGCGCCCATTCTGGGCGGCTGGCGGGCCAACCTGGTGGGTGTGGCCAAACGCACCCAACTGGTGGGGGCCATCTCACCCGGCAAGGTCAGCAAAAATCGGCGCAACCAGTGGCCCGATGCCGCGGCCGCCCTGGCCCACTTTCAGAGCAAACACGCTTTTGCCCAATGGCACCCGCAGGTGCTGGCCGACTACATCAGCCATGGCACGGTAGACACACAGATCGACGGTGAGCCCCGGCGTGTGCTGCGTTTTGAGCGTGAGGTTGAAACCGCCATCTACAACACCCTGCCCGACAACCTGGACGCTTTGCTGCGCCAGCACCCGGTGCGCTGCCCGGTAGCCTTTATTGGCGGCAACCGTTCGGCTGAGATGAAACAAGTGGGCATGGCCCTGACCCAGCGGGTGACGCATGGGCGCATCATGATGCTCGACGGCAGCCACCTGTTCCCGATGGAGCAGCCCCTGGTAACTGCCGCTGCCATTGAAGCCGCACTGCTGAACCTGTCAGCCCTGCGGTCCTGATTCGGGGTTTATTCCGCCCAGACCACCAGGCCAGACCAGGCGGTGGCCAACACCACCAGACCAAAAGCAATCCGGTAGTAGGCAAAACCGACAAAGCTGTGGCTGGAAATAAAGCGCAGCAACCAGCGGATGCACAACAACGCGCTCAAAAACGACACCACCAACCCCACCCCGAAGAGTGGCATGTCCGCTACAGAAAGCAGAGCGCGTTCCTTATACAAACTGTAGGCTCCCGCCCCAATTAATGTAGGAATGGCGAGGTAGAACGAAAAATCGGTGGCGGTCTTTCGCGACAAGCCCAGCAACATGCCGCCAATGATGGTGGAGCCACTGCGGCTGGTGCCCGGGATCATGGCAAAACATTGCACCAAGCCCACCTTCAAGGCGTCCAGCGGGGTCATGGCGTCCACGTCCTGGATACGCGCCACCGCCGGGTTCTTTTCCTGACGGCGTTCAGCCCACAAAATGATGAAGCCCCCAATGATGAAGGTGCTGGCCACCACCACCGGGGTGAACAGATGCGCCTTGATGGCCTTGCCAAACAGCAGGCCCAAAATCACCGCTGGCAAGAAAGCAATCAGCACATTCAAGGCAAAACGCTGTGCCTGTTTGCTGCTGGGCAATGCCACCACCGTGTCGCGGATTTTTTGCCAGTACACCAGGATCACCGCAAAAATGGCTCCGGTCTGGATGGCAATGTCAAACACCTTGGCCTTGTCGTCATCAAAACCCAGCAGTGAGCCCGCCAGGATCAAATGCCCGGTGGATGAGATGGGTAAAAACTCAGTCAACCCCTCGACCACACCCATGATGGCAGCCTTGATCAGCAACACAATATCCACACGCACTCCTTCTAAGAAACGGCATTATCGCCGCGCACCCCAAGACGATTCGTGGGATCATGCACACCACTTCTGACAAAAGCTCACCCACATGACAGACACGCTGGTTCTTCAATCTGTTCCGCTGTTTCCGCTGGACACGGTGCTGTTTCCAGGCGGCTACCTGCCGCTGCAGATTTTTGAGGTGCGGTATCTGGACATGATTGGCCGCTGCTTCAAGGCAGGCGCGCCGTTTGGGGTGGTCACCCTGAACCGGGGCAGCGAGGTGCGCCAGCCCGACAGCGACCAGGCGGCCGACGAGATTTTTTACCCCAACGGCACGCTGGCACGCATCACCGACCTGAGCCGCCCGCAGCCCGGCCTGATGCTGATCCAGTGCACCGGCAAACACCGCTTTTCGGTCAAACACCACGACCTGCTCAAACACGGCCTTTGGGTGGCCGATGTGGTGCTGCAGCTTGACGACCAGCAGGTCCCCATCCCCACCGACCTGCAACCGGTGGCCCAGGCCCTGCTGCGGGTGATTGGTTCCTTGCACGCCCAAAAGATCGACCCAGCCCAGATGCCGATCCATGAGCCCTATCAATTGGACGATTGCGCCTGGGTGGCCAACCGCTGGTGTGAACTGCTGCCCATGCCGCAAGAACTCAGACACCGGCTGATGGCCATGGACAACCCGCTGGTGCGCCTGGAGCTGGTCAGCGACCTGCTGGAGCGCAACGGCATCCCGACTTGAAGAGAATCAAACAAACGCTTCACCAAGCTTGCCAAGCCACCCGATTTGCCCCACGATAGCGCTCTTGTTGCCCACCCTCACCAGAACCCCACACCATGAGCATTCGTTACGCCAACGTCCTCAACCACCTGCCCGAGACCAAGATGCGGCTGTACCCCACCAAGGTGATCAACATCATTGGCGGGCCGGGCAGTGACAAGTCGCTGTTTTCGGCGGCTATCGTGCTGCACCTGAGCTTGCAGGGCAAAACGGTGGAAACCATTCCCGACTTTGCCAAATCGCTGGTCTGGCAGCAAAACTTTGAGGTGTTGAAAAACCAATACTTCATCGCCCAGCGCCAGTTTGAGATGCTCAACCTGATTGACGGCCAGGTGCACTTTTTGATCACCGAATGCTCGCTGCCCCAGGTGCTGTTCTACAACGAGAACTACTCCGAGAACATCTGCGACATTGCCAAAACCCGCGAGCAAATCCTGCAGTGGTACCGGCAAAACGACAACGTCAACGTGCTGGTCAAACGTGGCGACAAAAAATACGTGCGCTCAGGCCGTTTTCAGGACGAAGAACAAGCGCGTGAGGTGGACCAAGGCCTGCGAGAAATCCTGGTACGTGAGCACCTGCCCTTCACCGAGCTGCCGCCCGACCTCAAAGCCATCCACGCCTTTGCCAACACCCTGCTGGTTTAGCTGGTGATCCGGGCGGGGCGCCGCCTAAAATGGGTGGTATGAGCCAATCCACCCCAACAGCTTCCCCCGCCGCCGCCAACAGCGCCGCCGCAGACACCACCAAATCCAGCAACTTTTTGCGCCAGATCATCGAATCTGATCTGGAAAAAGGCACCTATGCCAGCCGCCGCTGGGCCGGCAGCCCCGGCGACGCCGCCCACCACGCCAAGGGCCAGCCCGACCCGGCCAAAATCCGCACCCGTTTCCCGCCCGAGCCCAATGGCTACCTGCATGTGGGCCACGCCAAAAGCATCTGCATCAACTTTGGCCTGGCGCGCGACTACAACGGCGTGTGCCACCTGAGATTCGATGACACCAACCCCGAAAAAGAAGACATTGAATACGTCAACAGCATTGTTGACGCCATCAAATGGCTGGGCTTTGACTGGAACGGCGCACCAGACGCCGCGCCCTACCAAGCCAGCGACTACTTCGACTTCATGTACCGCGCCGCGGAATATTTGATTGAAGCGGGCCTGGCCTATGTGGACGAACAAACGCCCGAACAAATGCGCGCCAACCGTGGCGACTTTGGCAAACCCGGTGTTGACAGCCCTTTCCGCAACCGCACAACGGCCGAGAATTTGTCACGTTTTCGCGAGATGCGCGACGGAAAATATGAAGACGGCGCTATGGTTTTGCGCGCAAAAATCGACATGGCCAGCCCCAACATCAACATGCGCGACCCGGCCATCTACCGCATCAAACACGCCGAACACCACAACACCGGCAACAAGTGGTGCATCTACCCGATGTACACCTTTGCCCACCCGATTGAAGACGCGCTGGAGCAGATCACCCACAGCATCTGCACGCTGGAGTTTGAAGACCAACGCCCGTTTTACGACTGGCTGATGGAACGCCTCTCGGAAACGGTCACGCTTTCCGATGGTCGTGTCATAGGGGGCCTGCTCGCACAGCCCGCACCGCACCAGTACGAATTTGCCCGCCTGAACCTCACCTACGTCATCACCAGCAAACGCAAGCTGGCCGCACTGGTGAACGAGCACAAGGTCAACGGCTGGGACGACCCACGCATGCCCACCATCGTTGGCCTGCGCCGCCGGGGCTACACACCCGCCGCGATTCAAGCCTTTGCCGAACGTATTGGCGTGACCAAAAGCGACAGCTGGATCGACTACAGCACCCTGGAAGGCTGCCTGCGCGAAGACCTGGAGCTCAAAGCCCACCGTGGTTTTGCGGTGCTGAACCCGGTGAAACTGATGCTGACCAACTGGGACGACGTGATGGGCGCTGGCCACCTGGAACCCTGCACCCAGCCCGCCCTGCCCCACCCGCCCGAAGGTGTGGAAAGCCCCACACGCCACTTCACCATCGGCAAAGAAGTGTGGATCGAGCGCGAAGACTTTGAAGAAGTGCCACCCAAGGGCTACAAACGCCTCTTCCCCGGCAACAAAGTGCGCCTGAAAGGCGGCTACGTCATCGAATGCACCGGCTGCACCAAAGATGCCGACGGCAAGATCACGCAAGTGCATGCCACCGTGGTGCCCGACACCAAAAGCGGCACCCCCGGCAGCGACAGCGTCAAGGTCAAAGCCGCCATCACCTGGGTGGGCGTGGCCGATGGCGTCAACGCCGAAGTGCGTATGTACGACCGCCTGTTCCTGGACGCCCAGCCCGACGCGGGCGGCAAAGACTACCTGGAAAGCCTGAACCCCAACAGCCTGAAAGTCATCACCGCGATCGTCGAGCCCTCACTGGCCAACGCCGCTGCGGGCCAGAACTTCCAGTTTGAACGGCATGGCTACTTTGTGGCGGATCGGGTGGACCACGTTCAAGGCTCCAAGCCGGTGTTTAACTTGGCGGTGGGGTTGAGGGATAGTTGGGGGAAGTAATGCCTTAGGCAGAACCACCACCCCTAACATTATTTGCGACAAGCTGTAGTGACTGCATGAGCAACGAACGCCAAAGCGCCTTGGTACAGCTCAGTTGCAGTTTCAGAACTTCGTGCCGACCCCGGCATCTTTCGCTGAAAGGTCAGTATGTCTGATGCCGTATATAGGGGTGCCATGGCATCTACGCTATCTTCAATGGTCGGTATCGATTCGATTGCCAAAGAGCTAGCGAAAGCTTCGAGTTGGCACAATGAGATAGAACGGTCTTTGCGCCCGACCCTGGCCATTCAAGAGCAACTTCAACAAGTCAAAAATAGCCTGAGCGCGTCAGCCTATGCCAGCGAATATTTGGCGTCGAACTCTGTTACCAAAATGTTAGAACAGCAGGAACGCCGCATGCGCGACACCATAGAGCCTCTGGCCCGGCTTCGCGCGGAGTCGATTTGGGAACACGAGTTCGCCCAGATACTCACATCCGCTCAATCGTCGCTCTCCCTAAAAAATTACGCACAAACCATTACCGACACGGAATTTTCTGCAATGGAATCTGTGCGCAAGGCCTACGATGGGATCAATGGCACGGCCAGGAGCATCATGGATTCGCTGGATGCCGACCGCCTGGCCGTGATCGATGCCGCAAGAAAACCCTATGCCAGTTTGGTTGAAGCTTTTACGCTGGAGAACTCGAGTGTCAAGGAGCTTCGGGAAATGATGGACGGTTCGTCTTGGATGAAGCAGTTGAAGATGCCTATCATTGATGCTGCTTCGGCCGCAGCTGTCGCCAAGACCTGGGGCCTCGAAGGCGCATTGCGTGAGATCAGCTCGCTGGGTCTGGACGCGCAAACCATGCAGGCCTTTGCCGCCTCATTTTCAAGTGCGGGGAACGTTGATGCCTGGAGGGCCACTGAAGATGACAATGACGGCGATTCACAGGGAGCGACCAAGGCGTTCCGCCGCCTGTCGCCTGAGATGTGGCTTTCCATATTCAGCGTGCTCTTGGCGATTCTCGTCCCTATCTGGCAAAAAATGGACTCTGATGCCACAGAGGCGCGCCTCACAGCAGAAGTCAAAGGTGTCTCCACCCAGCTCGATGACCATGAAAAGAAATCGGCCGAGCGGCTTGAAGCCCTCACACGTCTAGTGGATCGCATGATGGAGCAAAGCACAAACAAGGCCGCAGGGGAAGTCCATTTTGTGGTTCGCTCCCGAGTGGCGTTGATTCGTGCCGTCGGCAAATCGGGTTCGCACATCGTGGCCGAGGTGTTCCCAAATCAAGTGGTCATCCAGGTCTCGGAGAGCGGCAAGTGGATCGAAGTACGCTACTTTGATTGGAATGCCCAGGAGGAGCGAACAGGCTGGGCTTTAAAGAAATACTTCACACGAGTCAACGTTGGGTCAGCGGTCGCGCAGCCAGTGGCCTGGGATGAAGCCGGTCTAGGCAAAACGTAAGACAACTAAAACCAACTGGTTTAATCAATCAGGGAAAACAACAGATGGCCAAATTCCTAACCACAACCGGCACCAACTACCACCTTGAAGAGTTGATCAAAGGTGCATCGGACCGTCTGATCCTGATAAGTCCCTTCCTCAAGCTCAACGACCGCATGAAAGAGCTGTTGGCCGACAAAAACCGGCTGAAGATTGACGTGCGCATCGTCTACGGCAAAAGCGAATTGCAACCGCAAGAAATTGAATGGCTGCGCGGGCTGACCTACATCCGCACCAGTTTCTGCAAAAACCTGCATGCCAAGTGCTACATGAATGAAGAGTTGTGCATCATCACCAGCCTGAATCTGTACGAGTTCAGCCAGGTGAACAACAACGAGATGGGCATCCTGATCCAGCGCAGTGAAGACAGCCAGCTCTACAAAGATGCTTACGAAGAAGCACAGCGCATCATCCGTATCAGTGAAGAAGTGCGAATTTCACTGGAACGTGTCACCAACGAACCCGCCGCAAGCGCCGCGCCAACAGATTCCAGTGACGAGGCTGACGCCACAAACGACAAGTTGCCCTCCGGTAAGCTGGCGCAAAAGCTGGGCATGAAAGCCGCCGACCTGTTGAGCCGCGCCACAGAACTTGGCTATTTGACAATGAGCGGTGACAAACATGTCGTCACGCCCAAGGGTGAGGCAGCCGGCGTCGAGTTCGTGGCCAAGGGTCGGTTTGGACCGTACTTTTTGTGGCCGCATGACTTTCAGCTGCACTGATTTATGCCATCAATTAGCTACATTAGTTGCAGCTGCCAGCCCTTATTGAACAAGGGCTAGAGCCGCATTTCTTATAAATGCTTCAGCGACTCTGATAAAGGTCGACACCACGATGCCCCGCCCCCAAACCATCCAAATCTACCTCCCAGCTGGTGACCCACGCGGCATGCGTGTGGCCGAGATCACCACGCGCATTGTTCGGGTGATTGAGGTGCCACGCAGCCAGTTGGCGGACTTTCTGAAGTTGCCCGAGGCGCAGCAGGTGGGCGTTTACTTTTTGATGGGCGATCTGTCGGAAGCTGGCTTGCCACGCGTCTACATCGGTCAGTCTGGCTGCGTGGGCAGCCGGTTGGCGCAGCACAACCAGACCAAAGACTTCTGGAACCGGGCGCTGGTGATCATTTCTCTCACCAACAGTTTGACGCAAACACACGCACTGTTTCTGGAGTGGTTTGCCATCGCAGAGGCCACCAAGGCCGGACGCTACAGCCTGGAGAACGGCAACACCGGCTCACAGCCCTACACCCCCGCTCCGCTGCAAGCCGACTGCCATGAGATACATGAGACAGCGGCCACCTTGTTGGCAACCTTGGGGCAACCGATCTTCGAGCCATTGACGGCCCTGGCAACAGCTGGCAATGGCCAAACAGCACCGCCCGAGTTGTTCTACTGCAAAGGCCCCGATGCCAATGGCGTGGGGGAGTACACCGCTGAAGGTTTTGTGGTTTACAAAAATTCCACTGCGCGCATAGACAACGTGGCATCGATCAAAGGCACATCACAAGAGCGATTCCGCGAGCAACTCGTCACCGATGGTGTGCTGCAGCCGCAAGGCAAGCAGTATGTTTTCACCCGGGACTACCTCTTCTCCAGCCCCAGCATGGCTGCGATTGCAGTGTTGGGCCGCTCGGCCAATGGCTGGATGGAATGGAAGACGGAGCAAGGGCAAACGCTGGATGGGGCGAAGCGGCAAGCGGTCATAGCAGAAGGCTGAAACTGCTATTTTTTTTGCAGCTACCAGTGCTTATTTTGCATGGGCTAGAACCCAATTTCGTTTATAGTCTTCAATGAGACTTGTGCAAAACAGACACAGGGGTCTATCAAAAAGACGGCGCATGCTTCTTGATCAATCCGCATCCAATGACAACAGCTGCAGTCATACCCATCATTGAAGTACTGGGCCAAGCGGAACAGGGTAAGTCGCTGCCGTTTCTCTGCCGGGGTGTGGATGGCCATCTTTATTACGTCAAAGGGCAACAGACCAATCGTGCCAGCTTGTGGCGGGAGTGGATTTGTGGCCACTTGGCGCAAGCTTTCGGGTTACCACTGCCGCCATTTGCGCTGGTGCAGTTGGAGCCAGCTTTGGTCAAGGAGTTGCCCCGCGACTGGCAGGCCATTGGCTCGTTACCGGCTTTTGGCTCCATGGAACACCCCAATACGACGTGGCTGGAGTTGGGCATGGCAAGCCTGGTGCCTGCTGATTTGCAGCGTGATGTCCTGGTATTTGACTGGTGGGTTCGCAACACGGATCGACTGCGTGAAAACACCAACCTGTTGTGGGACACGTCGCGCCAATCGCTGGTGGTGATTGACCATAACCTTGCGTTGGATGAGGCATTCAGTCCATCTGATTTTCTGGAAAGCCACGTCTTTGCCGGGCAATGGGCCACGCTGTCCCAGGATTGGGTGATTCAGGCGGAGTACGCCCAGCGTCTGGAGGGGGCGTTGGCGGCAGCAGAAAAGGCCTGCCTGCTCGCACCCGAGGAATGGCTATGGGAAAATGCCGAGTTCGATATGCCAGCACGTTTTGATCGTGATGCCGCGATGAAGGTGCTGGCACGCTGCTCAACCCCTGAATTTTGGAGAACGGTATGAGACTTGTCGCGTGCCGATACGCCGTAGTTCAATTCGCGCCTTACCGCGAGACGGGCGAGTTCGCCAATGTGGGCGTGGTTTTAATGTGCCCGGAGACGGGTTTCTTTGACTTCAAGCTGCAAACGCGCAAATCCAAACGCGTCACCGATTTCTTTGAAGAGTTGCCACGCGAGTTCTATCAGCGCGCGCTGGAGGTGATGCAAACCGAGTTCAGGCGTATTGCCAACGTGATCCATGACGCGCCGGTGCATGGCCGACCAGACTATTTGCGGCAGATTTTTGACAGCCTGCTTCACCCCCGCGAAGCCATGATGCGTTTCGGCCCGCCCAAAGCGGTCATGTCTGAAAACCCGGAGCTGGAGCTGAACAAGCAGTTCGATCACTACGTAGAACGTGCGTTTGCCACACCTGAATACGTTGAGCAGACGATGGAGAAGCGCATCAAATCGCTTCTCAAGACACTCACTCTGGTCGCACCATTTCAGCCTGACAAAGTGGGAGACGACACTTTTTACGCTCGTTTCCCATTGGTGCAAAGGCGCGATGACTTGTCGACCAAGATCATCAAGCCATTTAATCTGAATCAGGCTGAGCCGGTCGGCATCTTCGACCACGGCGATGCTTGGCTGCAAAAGGTGCGACGTTTGCGCAAGCGCAATCTGTTGCCAGAGAAAGTGCTTTTCGCCGTGGCGGCCCCGCCCGTGTCAGATACCAAGAGGTATGCCGCGTTCAGTGAAATTTGTGGCGAACTGGGTGCAACGGGTATTCAGACGGTGGATGAGGCTGAACAAGATCGTATTGCCACCTTCGCCTTGGGGTGAGGGTGGCAATGCAAGCCACCAACATCCTCAGTTTCTGGTTCAACGAGTTAAGTCCGCAGCAGCACTTTGCCAAAGACGCTGCGTTGGACGCCGCCATTCGCACGCGTTTTGGCGCCACGCTGGAAGCGGCTGCGCGGGGTGAGTTGGCGCTCTGGCGTGCCACGGCTTCGGGGCGGTTGGCAGAGATCATTGTGCTGGACCAGTTCTCGCGCAATATGTACCGCGACACACCGCGTGCTTTTGCGCAGGACGCGCTGGCGCTGACCCTGGCGCAAGCGCTGGTGGCCCGTGGGCAAGACCGCCTGCTGCCGCTGGCGCAGCGCAGGTTTGCCTACATGCCCTACATGCACAGCGAGTCCGCGCCGGTGCACACGCAGGCCGTGGCGCTGTTTTCGCAGCCGGGTTTGGAAGACAACTTGGCGTTTGAGATGCAGCACAAGGCGATCATCGACCGCTTTGGCCGTTACCCGCACCGCAATGCCGTTCTGGGCCGAACCTCCAGCGCCGAGGAGCTGGCTTTTCTGAGTGAGCCGGGATCGTCGTTTTAAGATTCTGACATCTAGGCGCTACAACTTCTGGAGCTGCATGCCCTCGTATCATAAGGGCTTGAGGCTGATTCTTTAAAAACCTTGGTCCACCCTGCCCACGCCATGGCCCGCCGCAAGCACCACCACGTTTATGTGGTTGAACTCTCTCCAGACGTGCTGCTGGAGCCGCGTTTTCGCAAAAGCAACCCTGACTACATCGACGGCAAGCCCTGTGTGTATGTGGGCATGACCGGGCTGGACCCGGATGTGCGTTTTGACAAACACAAGGCGGGCATCCAGGCCAACCATTTTGTGCAGCGCTACGGCCTGCGCTTGCTGCCGGATTTGTTTGAGGGCTTCAACCCGATGCGCTACGACGACGCGGTCGACCGCGAGATCGAGATCGGCATCGACCTGCGCTCAGCCGGGTTTGGTGTCTGGCAGGCCTGATTCCATTTCCATATCAACCCGACACGTTGTTGCTTCGCCTTGCCGTACGTTTGTACTGTCTGCGGCTTCGCGCCTAGTGTCGTATCGATATGAAAACGGAATGGGGCGGCTTGTAAACTCGCAGGCTTTGCACCTGGCCCCGGAGAACGTATGCCCCAATCAAACCAAAAACCCTTCGTGATCGGTGTCGCAGGGGGCAGCGGCAGCGGCAAGTCAACCGTCACGCGCCAGGTGCTGGCGTCCGTCGGGCCGGATATGGCCTCGGTCTTGTACCAGGACGACTACTACCTGGACCAGTCCCACATGTCGCCCGAGGAGCGGCGCAAAACCAATTACGACCACCCGCAGGCGTTTGACTGGCCGCTGATGGTGCAGCACCTGCAAGCGCTGCGCCGTGGCGAGGCGATCGAGATGCCCAGCTACGACTTCACGCAGGACAACCGCGCCAGCAAAACCATTCACCTCAAGCCCGCGCCGGTGATTGTGGTGGAGGGCCTGTTTGCGCTGTATGACGCCGACTTGCGCAAGATGATGTCGCTCAAAATCTTTGTCGACACCGCCCCAGACGTGCGTTTTATCCGCCGCCTGCAGCGCGACATGGCCGAGCGCGGCCGCACCGCCGAGAGCGTGATCAACCAGTACATGGACACCGTGCGCCCGATGCACAAGCAGTTCATCGAACCCACCAAACGCCGCGCCGACGTGATCCTGCCCCACGGCGCCAACGACCCGGCGGTGGACATCATCACGACCAAGGTCAAAACCCTGATCCGTGATTTGGAGCGCGCCTAAACACCCTGCGGCGCTGGGTGGCGCTGCTGATAAAAACTACGTTTTTGGTAGCTTGTCGCCCTTGTTATAAAAGGGCTGGGGGCTGATTTGGCATGAAATAAATTGACATGCCCAATTTGGGGTTGATCCAACCCATATTGGGTATGAGCCTGTTCCCAATCGATGAACTCAAGCAGTACAGAATTTCTTCAAAAACCCCAATTCGGGTATGATCAAACCCAATATGGGTATTTTCATTTCCCCAACCGAATCACCGTCTCTTGCTGACGCCCTTTTCCCTAAGGTGCGCCAGCGGATATTGGCTGTGCTGTTTGGTGCGCCAGACCGCAGCTTTTACGCCAACGAAGTGATCGCGCTGGCCGCTTCGGGCACGGGCGCGGTGCAGCGTGAGCTGGCCAGTCTGTCAGAGTCTGGGCTGCTGACCGTCAGCAAACAAGGCAACCAAAAGCATTACCAGGCCAACGCCAATACACCGGTGTTTACCGAGTTGCGCGCTCTGGTGCTCAAAACCATGGGGCTGGCCGATGTGCTGCGCAACGCGCTCAGCCCATTGGCAGCGCAAATCGACTTTGCGTTTGTTTATGGCTCGGTGGCGCGGCAGCAAGACACAGCGCAGAGTGATGTGGACGTGATGATCGTCAGCGCCAGCCTGGCTTATGGCGAAGTGTTTGGGGCCTTGGAGGATGCGGCTATGTCGCTCGGGCGCAAGGTCAACCCCACGCTTTACACCCCATCGGAGTGGGACAAACGTGTGGCGCAAGACAGCGCCTTTGTCACCCGCGTGGTGCAACAACCCAAAATTTGGTTGATTGGCAGCGAGGAGCAAATCCATGCACCCAGCGCTTAAACAAACATCCCCCCCGACACCTCAATGCGCTGCGCGTTGACCCAGCGGTTGTCGGGTGACACCAGCGAGGCCACCATGGCGCCGATGTCGTCGGCCTCACCCACACGGCCCAGCGCGGTTTGGGATGCGACGAAAGCGTTGAGCTGCGGTGTGTCGCGCACAGCGCCACCACCAAAGTCGGTGGCAATGGCGCCAGGTGCCACGGTGTTAACGGCGATACCTCGCGCGCCCAGTTCCTTGGCCATGTAGCGGGTCAACACCTCTACCGCGCCTTTCATCGAGGCGTAGGCCGCGTAGCCCGGCAAGGCAAACCGTGTCAGCCCGGACGACAGGTTGACGATGCGGCCACCGTCGGCCATCAGCGGCAGCAGTTTTTGCGTCAAGAAGAAAACGCCCTTCAGATGGATGTTGACCATGTCATCAAACTGGGCTTCGGTGGTGTCCATCAGGCTGGCGTGGGCGCCGGTGCCGGCGTTGTTGATCAGCGCATGGAAGGTGCTGCTGCCCCACTGCGCCAGCAGCACCTCATGCACCTGGGCTGCAAAGGTGGCGAAGCTGCTGCTATTCGACACGTCAAGCGGCAGCGCCACGGCCTTTTGGCCCAGAGCTTCGATCTGCGCAACAACTTCAGCGGCTTCTGCTTGTTTGCTGCGGTAGGTCAGGATGACGCCAAAGCCTTGCTTGGCCAGGTGCAGTGCGGTGCTTTTGCCCAGCCCACGGCTGCCGCCGGTGACCAAAGCGATGGAAGGAGATGTCGACATGGTGTGTTTCCTTGGTGGTTGAGTGCTGACAAGGCCGAAGTCTATTGATCATCTTTAAACAGATAAATATGCAAAATATGATTTGTTTGTTCTATAAAATTGAACAATGAGCTTTTTAGACCAGATGAGCATCTTCTCGCGGGTGGCGGAGTTGTCAAGCTTTACCCAGGCAGCAGACAGCCTGGGTTTGCCCAAGGCCAGTGTGTCAAATGCTGTGCAGCAGCTGGAAAACCAGCTCGGTGTGCGGCTGTTGCACCGCACCACCCGCAAAGTGGTGCTGACCAACGACGGCCAGTCGTTTTACGAGCGCTGCAAAGACGCCCTTGCCGACATGGACGAGTTGCAAACCATGTTTCAACAGCACAGCGCTAACCCTTTGACGGGGCGTGTGCGGCTGGACATGTCTACCGTGGTCGCCCGGCAAGCGGTGTTGCGCCGTTTGCCGGAGCTGTTGCAGCAACACCCCCTGCTGCAGCTTGAAATCAGCAGCACCGAGCGGCGGGTGGACCTGGTGCGCGAAGGTTTTGACTGTGTGGTGCGCGCCGGCCAGGTGACAGACCCCGGGCTGATCTCCCGGCCCGTGGGTGCCATGCGCATGGCCAACTGTGTGAGCCCGGCCTACATCGCGCGCTGGGGTGCGCCACAAACCCTGGCAGATCTGGCCCAACACACCCAGGTGATTTACACCGCCACACTGGGTGCCAAACCCACCGGCTTTGACTACACCGAGGCGGGTGAGGCCAAGACCCTGCCCATGCCCGGCCCGGTCACCGTGAACAATGCCGAGGCCTACCAGGCGGCCTGCCTGGCGGGCCTGGGGCTGATCCAGGTGCCGTTTGTGGGTGCGCGGGACCTGATTGAGCAAGGCCAGTTGGTCGAGGTGCTGCCCGACTGGCCTGCGCCACCCATGCCCTTGGCGCTGGTGTACGCCAACCGCCGCAACCTCTCGACCCGCGTGCGGGTCGTGATGGATTGGCTACATGGCGTGCTGCTGGACTATCTGGATGAATCGGGTGTTGCGTCGTGAACTTGGCGGGTTCAATCGGAAAGCGCTCAGTTGCACCACTGCTGCTCACACGGCACGCCGTCGTTGTCGCCGTCCATTTCCACGCCGGGGCAGTGTTCCAGGAACAGTTTGGCCTCAGTGCATGAGGTCATTTGGGAGCAATATTTGCGGCCGTCGCAGGTGAAGGTGCTGCTTTGGTCAGGCACCACGGGGGTGGCGTGTATGGGCGCGGCCTCCACCGTCCTCATCTGCGCCGCCTGTTTGTGATACTGGCTGTAGCCAAAGCCGCCCAAAGCCGTCAACAAGATCAGCACCACGACTTTGCGGGCAAATGAGGGCGTTTGGGGTGCACGGCTCAGCGGTCTGACGCTGGGCATGGGTCTGGGTCTGGGTGGCGTCGCTTTGGCTGGCGGTGTGGCCACCACATGCTGCACCCGCACCGCATGTTTTCTGCCCTTGCCGTCGGGCTCGACTTCAAAACTGAGTTCATCACCCTCTTGGGGCACCCGGTCATCGCGCGCAAAGGCGCTGATGTGCACAAACACATCTTGCCCACTGTCACTTGCCAGAATAAAGCCGTAACTGCGCTCAACATTCCATTTGCGCAGCCTTCCCTGATACCGCGTAGCAGCCATTTTTTCCTCCCGTTTCACATGCGCCTTGGCGCTGTGTTGTTTAAATATTTGGGAATATTCTAGGGTGATTTACGGGGCAATTTGCTGCTCTATTAGTAGCAATTAGTGCTTTTTGCAAAAGGGCTGGGGGCCAATATGACCGCAAGCTTTTTCAGCCCCGCCAGGTACCGGGCGCCAAGCCTTGCACTGTGTGGGGCCCGATGGCAGCGCGAATCAGCCGCAGCGTGGGGTAGCCCACGGCGGCGGTCATGCGGCGCACCTGGCGGTTGCGCCCCTCGGAGATCACCAACTCCAGCCAACTGGTGGGAATGGACTGGCGAAAACGCACCGGCGGGTCGCGGTCCCACAGCGGCTCGGGCGGCGCCATCAGGCTGGCGCGGGCGGGCCGGGTCAGGCCGTCGTTGAGTTGAACACCCTGGCGCAGGGAGGCCAGCGCCGCTTCGTCGGGCACACCTTCGACCTGCACCCAATAGGTTTTTTCCATCTTGTAGCGCGGGTCGCTGATGCGGGCTTGCAACTTGCCGTCGTTGGTCAGCAGCAGCAGGCCTTCACTGTCGGCGTCCAGCCGCCCGGCCACATACACACCGGGAATGTCGATGAAATCCTTGAGCCCACGCCAGCGGCCTTCGGCGGTGAACTGGCTCAAAACACCATAGGGTTTGTTGAAACAAATGAGACGGGAAGCGGGTACAAAAACCATAGCGGGCAGCATAGCATTGGTTCTCTGGGAAGATCGCGCGTTGCTAGGGGCGGGTTGCTACCCGCGTCTGACATGTGCACCGCAAGCCTTGCAATGCGGGCCAGTTGCCACCATGTGGGTGACCTGGGTGTGCTTCAGAGCAAGCCTTGCCGCCCCTCCTTTTCACCAACTCCCCCCCAAAAAACCATGTTGTTCAATCCCTTGAAACTCGGCGCCCTCACCCTTCCCAACCGCATCTTGCTGGCACCCCTGACCCGCGCCCGCGCAGACGCCGGGCACATGCCCAATGCCTTGATGGCCGAGTACTACAGCCAGCGCGCCAGCGGCGGCCTGCTGATCACCGAGTGCACCATGGTGGCACCCGGCACCTCGGCCTTCATCAACGAACCCGGCATCTATACAGACGCCCAAGTCGCCGCCTGGAAAACCGTGACCGACGCGGTGCACGCCAAGGGCGGGCGCATCTTCATGCAGATCTGGCACGCGGGCCGCGCCGCGCACCCGGACATCAACGACGGTGCCCCCGCCGTCTCCAGCAGCGCCACCGCCATAAAGGGGGACATCCACACCCTGACCGGCAAGGTGCCTTACGCCGTGCCGCACGCACTCATCGCACTGGAGATTGCGGCCGTCGTGGCGGCCTACGCACAGGGCGCGAAAAACGCCATCGCCGCTGGTTTTGACGGTGTGGAAGTGCATGGCGCCAATGGTTACCTGATTGACCAGTTCCTGCGCGACACACCCAACCAGCGCACCGACGGCTACGGCGGCTCGATGGACAAGCGCGCCCGCTTTTTGTTTGAAGTGTTGACCGCCGTGACCGCCGCCATTGGCGCGGACCGCGTGGGCCTGCGCCTGTCGCCGGTGAACAGCTTCAACAGCATGAAGGACAGCGACCCGCTGGCCCTGATTGGCTACCTGAGCGAGAAGCTCAACGCCTTCAAACTGGCCTACCTGCATGTGATGCGCGCCGACTTCTTGGGTTTACAAAAAGCCGATGTGATGACCGTGGCACGCGACAAATACCACGGTGTGCTGGTTGGCAACATGGGCTACAGCGCCGACGAAGCCGAGGCGGCCATCAGCGCAGGCAAGCTCGACGCCGTGGCCTTTGGCAAAGACTTTCTGGCCAACCCCGACCTGCCAGCCCGCATCCAAACCAAGGCCGCGCTCAACAGACCCGATGCCACCACCTTTTACTCCCGAGGTGCCAAAGGTTATACCGACTACCCGGCGCTGTAAGCGGCAGGTTTGCGCAAAGGTATCGCGACACTTTATTTGTCGCGATACGGCTTGCGCGTCAATTTAAGTGACGCGATACTGCGCCAAAATTTCCTGATTTGATAGCTGCTAGCCCTTATGAAATAAGGGCTAGAGCCCTATTTAACCAACAAACGCCAACACCGCCCCCACCGCCGCCACCTGCGCGGCGATGCATTGTTCAGGGGTGGCGCGGGCGCTGTCGGGGTAGACCTCGGTGGTGCTGGTGTATTTGGCGCCGCTGATGCCTGCGCACAGGCCCAGTTCTTTCATCGCGTAATGGATCACACCATGCGCCACCAGCGGTGAGCCAATGATGCCGCCGTGTGCGTCTGCCGGGGCGATGTGGGTCACTTTCTCGACGGCGGCAATGATGGCCTGCTGGAAGCTGGGCTGCGGGTTGGCGCTGTCGTCCACCAGATAGAAACCGTCGGGGATGGTGCTGGGCTCAAAAGGCTTGCCGTCGCGTGCGGCCACCGCCGGGCGGAATTCGGACTCGTCGCTGTCGGTGGTTTCGTGCAGGTCGATGTGGGCCACAAACTGGCCACGCAGCGGCGCCACCAGGGCCATCAATGCGGCCGACTCCTGCGCTGGGCTGCCTTCACGGAAGGATCGGTTCGGGTCGATGGCATCAAAGTTCCAGCGCTGAAAACGCTCGTACGCCCAAGGGCTGACGCACGGTGCCACCAGCAGGTTGACACGGCCCGCATAAGCAGGCGCCAGTTCCTGCAAAACCCGCAGCGCACCGTGCACGCCGCTGGTTTCATACCCGTGGACACCACCCGTGACCAGCACGCTGGGCAGATGGGCTTGCCAGTGCAGGCTGCGCACCGCTGTCAAAGGGAAGCGTTCGTCGCCGTAGACCACCTCGCCATACGTGGCCACCTCAAAACGGTCACGCAGATGCTCAACAGCGGCCAACACATCGTTCGCATAACTGCGCTGGCGCACCTGGCGCGCACGCCACTGGGCCAACTCGGTGGCCCCCCAGGCTTGGCCGGGGGTACCGATGGGGTAAAACGGGGATGATTGCATGGGTGCTGGCGCGCCGTGGGCGGCTCAAAAAGTACAAAACGCCATTATCTGGCGGGTGCGTTGCTTAACAGACCGGCCCCTGGCACCGGGTTTGTAATGCGGCTTTTGAGGAGCCACCCATGACCCAACACGCCACCATCAACGACCATGTGACCTACCGCCCCGGCGACGGCGCGCCGCTGGTGATTCCGCAGGGGCCGGTGGAGGTCGACCTGTCTGCCGCCAACAGCGCCACCCTGAGCTGGACCGCTGACAACGGCGCGGCGGGCCTGACCGCGATGCCGCTCATCCAGTTCAACGAGTACGTGCGTCAAAAACGCATCACGCTGGCCAAGAAGTGAGTCAAATTTAATTTTGATAGCTACTCACCCTTATAAATCAAGGGCTAGAGGCCAAAATGGCTTACAAGCGTGGCTTACAAGCGAGCGCGCACCCCATGCCCACGCCGCAGGGCCATCTGATCCACTGCGCCCCTTGTTTGAAAAAAAGCCCAGCTGGTGCCACGGTGCAACTCGGCTAAGCTTGCGGCTTTACCATCCCAAAGGCCATCATGAAAAAGCTCAACATCACCATCCAACTCGACATGTCGGTGCCCGACGACTGGGAGCTGGTCGAAACCTCTGAAGGGGGCCAGGTGATCAAGCTGCCCAACAACCAGTTTCTGGACCTGGCCATCGAACCGCTGTTTGCCAGCGACCCCGAAGAAACCTGGAGCAGCAGCGAAGACGAAGACGTGCTCAACGACATCCTGGACATGGTCGAGAGTGAAGAAGTCACCTACGCCTTTGTCACCCACTAAATAGTTGCCCACCCGGCTTGTGGAACGGCCTGGCGCCCCCAACTGCCAGCCCAGCCCACGGATGTTTGGCGTGCGCACGCCCCGAGTTGCTCAAATCCCTTTGACACACTCAGGACGCACAGTACAAGCATGATGGGGGCTGAATCCATCCCCCGGTTGCTGCGACCTGCAGCATGACCGCCACTTTAAGAAAGCTCTCTCATGTCTGAACTCCTCGACAAACTCGAATGGCGTTACGCCACCAAAAAAATGAACCCGGCCAAGGCCGTGCCGCAAGACAAGGTGGACCGCATTGTGGAAGCCGCCCGCCTGGCGCCCACCTCCAGCGGCTTGCAGCCGTTTGAGGTGTTTGTGGTCACCAACCAAGCGGTGCGCGAGCAGATCAAACCGATCGCCTGGAACCAAGGCCAGATCACCGACGGCTCGCACCTGCTGGTGTTTGCCGCCTGGGACAACTACACCGCTGAGCGCATCAACGCCATGTTTGACATGACCAACGCCCAGCGCGGTGGCACCAGCGATGGCTGGGAAGCCTACCGCCAAAAATTGTTGGCCGGTTACCCACCACGCGACCCGCAGGTCAATTTTGAACACGCCGCGCGCCAGGCCTACATTGCACTGGGCGCAGCCCTGATTGCCGCCGCCTTTGAAAACGTGGACGCCACCCCGATGGAAGGTTTCGACCCCGAGGCTTTGGACAAGATTCTGGACCTCAAGGCACGCGGCCTGCGCAGCGTGGTCATCGTGCCGCTGGGTTACCGTGAAGCCGACCAGGACTGGCTGGTGAACCTGAAAAAGGTGCGCCGCCCTCGTGATCAGTTCGTCATCGAGGTCAAATAGACCAGTTTTGACCGCTGCCGGGGCCCAAGCGGCCCTGGTGGTGATTACACTGACGCCCATGTACTCGGGCTGTTTCAATGGCTAGTCAGCACTGGTTTTTGCTGATTGGTGCCTTGCTCTTGGTACGGGGTTTAACCGCCACGCTCTTGCAGCGTTCGCCGGTCACCTCGTCCATTCTTTATCTGGCGTTTGGTTTGCTGGTGGGGCCCAGCGCGCTTAACCTGTTTCACTTCAATCCCTTGCAGGAATCGGCACTGCTGCAGACCTTGACCGAGGTTGCGGTGCTGATCTCGCTGTTTTCTGCCGGTGTCAAGATGCCGGTGCCCTTCACCCTGTCACGCTGGCGTGCCCCCATCCTGTTGGCCACGGTGTCCATGGCTATCACCGTGGGACTGGTCGCCGCCTTTGCTTACTTTCTGCTGGATTTACCACTGGGCGCTGGCGTCTTGCTGGGCGCCATCGTGGCGCCAACCGACCCGGTGCTGGCCACCGATGTGCAGGTGCGCCACCCCGGTGACCGCGACCTGCTGCGTTTTACCCTGACCAGCGAGGCCGGTATGAACGACGGCAGCGCCTTCCCGTTTGTCATGCTGGGCCTAGGCCTGCTCGGGCTGCACGACCTGGGCGGCGACCATATCACCCGCTGGTGGCTGGTGGAGGTGCTGTGGGCCACATTGGCGGGGGTGGCCATTGGTGTGGCCTGTGGCGTTGCACTTGCCAAACTGGGCTGGAAGCTGCGCCGGGCGCCACACAAACACCAGTTGATGGACGATTTTCTCGGGCTGGGGCTGATCGGTGTGGTCTACGGCCTGTGTGTGATGGTGGATGCCTGGGGTTTTCTGGCGGTGTTTTTTGCCGCGATGGCCTTGCGCCAGACAGAACAAAAGCTGGCCAACGCCGCACCACCGGCTGCGTTGGGTGAGCCACTGCCCATGGTGAGTGAAGGCTCGCTGGTGTTCAAGGAACATCTGGAGCGCCTGTCGGAGATGCTGTTGGTGATTTTGGTGGGCGGCACGCTGTACCTCAACTCCTGGACCTGGGCCGCGGTGGGTCTGTCGCTGTTTTTATTTTTGGTGGCGCGCCCGGTCAGTGTGTTGGTTGGCCTGGCGGGCAGTGGCACGCCGTGGCGCATTCAAGGTCTGGCGGCCTGGTTTGGGGTGCGCGGGGTGGGGTCGCTCTACTACCTGATGTACGCCATCCAGCACGGCCTGCCAGACGACCTGGCGTTGCGGCTGATCCAGCTCACGCTGATTGTGGTGACGATGTCGATCCTGTTGCACGGCATCAGCGTCAAACCGTTGCTGGGCCTGTTCTGGCGCCGAGGCAAACCAGAGCGGCCGGTGCCGCAGCCTGGCTTCTCTGGCACGGGCCGATAGGCCTGCAAAAAATATTTTTTATAGCAGCTAGCCCTTGTATCAAAAGGGCTAGAGGCATTTTTCTTATAAATCACTTAGCAAGTTCAGGCGCCGCTCCTGTGAGGATGTCACAGACACCCTGCACAGCTTCGCGCAAAGCCAGCGCCCGTTGTGGCGTGGCGGGCAGACCGCCAAAACGCACCTCGCCGTAGTTGTCTGCCGCTTGGCCCAGCCAGCGCCGTGCCAGCGGGGCCAGGCCAGGGGTGGTCATCCAGTGCTCACGCACCGATTGCCCCGGTTGTCTTGGGTGACCATGGGTTTGCAAACACCAGCGCAGGGCGCATGCCGACAGCCGCATCGACGCCAGCGGGTAAAACCGTGCCAACCCCCATGAACACGTCAGCGCCAGCGCCAACCCAATGCGCCAGCGACGGCGCCACAACAAAGACGCGATCAACAAAACGGCCAGCACCCAAGCCAGCAGGTGCCACAAGTTGATGATCAACAAGGGCACCATCTCAAGCTGCATCGTGAACGAGCCCTTCAACCCATCACGCAGGGACTGTGCGGCGTCCAGCAGCTTCTGCATCAGGCTGCGCTGCCAGTCCGGGATAAAACCGTCCGACAAGGCGCGGCGCATGTCCTGCAACAGCGCATCCCAGGGGCTGCCGGTCTCGCCCACAGCCCCACTTGATGCGCCGCCCTGCCCTGGCCCCTGCGCACCACTGCCACCTTGGCCCAGGGTTGATAAGCCATCGCCTGGACCAGCGGGTTGCGTGAACCGGCCCGGGGTGTCGGTGCCCGGTGGCAAAAAACCAAAACCCAGCACCGCAGGCCGGGGTGCAAAGAAAAACAACCCCATCGCCAGCAGCAGCGCTACTGCCATAAAGGCCAGCGTCATGCCTGCCTTGACCCAGCGCGACAACTTGACACCCGCCGCGTGCTCCCAAGCCAGCGCCAGGCCACCCAACACCCAGGCCGGACCCAGATAAAACCACAGCGTCCAGTCGGCGTTGCCATGGGTGCCGACCATGAAGCTGACCACAAAAATGACGGTCAGCGTCAGGTAAAAATCGCGCCGGGTGCGCAGCACGACGGCTCGCGCCCCCATGACGATCATCAGCGTCACACAGGTCCAGCGCAGCAGGTTGAACATCAGGAAACCGGGAAACAGCGCCAGCACCGCCCCCACCACGCCCATCACCCGCCACTGTGTTTGCCCCACAGCCAGCGGCCGCATGACATGCAGCGTGCCAGCGCCAAAACCCAGCAGCGTCCAGACCAGCCACAAGCTGCCTTCCAGTGCAAAGTGGCCATAACGCCGGTCCAGGTATGAAAAACCCAGCCCCACAAACAAATAACTCAGGCCCGTCAGCGCCACCACCGCACGGCTGTTGAGCCGGGGTTCGGCCTCGGGCGGCAGCACATGGCCTTGGGTCAGGGTTGGGGCACGGCTCATGGCGACGCCAGCAATGTTGCAAAACCGGCTTGGCTCACCGTCCGTTCCAGCTGGCGCGCCTGCGCCAACTCAAGCGCCAGCGCTCGCCGCCCGACGGCGATGCAGGCCAGCACCCGGCAACCCTGGTTGGCCAACAAGGTCAGCGCGGCCAACAATTCGGGTGCGCCCTGGTGGCCACCCACCACCACGGCCACCTGTTCACCGGGCGCACTGTCCTGCGCCAGCCGCGCCACGGCCTGGCTCAGGCTGGCAACTGAGGGCAAGGCTTCGGCCAACGCTCGTTGAATGGCACGTCCTTCACACACCGGTTTGGGCAAGGTATCGAGGTACAGAAACGGCTGCGCACCGTTGTTGAAAGCCGCCTCACACACACACCGGCAGCGAGGCGGATGGCTTGTTCACCCGCACTGTCGGCGTCACCCCATGCCGGTGCGCTTGGCGCCTGGACCAGCACACGCAGCCGCATCGAGCCGCTTTGTTGAAAATGCTGGATCACCAGTTCACCCACCCGCGCCGACGCGCGCCAGCTCACCCGGCCCACCGATTCACCCTGCTGGTAGGGGCGCAGCATTCCCAGCTCAAACGACTGCCCCATGCGCCGGGTGCTCAACTCACCCTGCGGGTCTTCGGTGACATCCCACGGCAGCGGCCAGTGCACCGGCAGCGGCTTCGGCAACACATGCAGCGCGATCTGGGGCCGCGGCAAACCGTGCTGGGCAGACACCAGACCCAGCGGGAAACCGCTGGACAAGCGCACCGCGTTGAGTTGGTAAAACCCCCGGCAAGGGAAATGCACCACACCACCCAAGTCCGGCAGATGCCCAGCGCGTAACACCGGCACCGTCTGGCTCAGCACCAGCCGTTGTGAGGCCCAGATCCACTCGGTCTCCAACATCACCATAAAAGCAGGCCAGGGCGCCGTGCGCGCCAGCACCATGTCCAGCGGGCAGACGTCGCCCTCGGTGATGTCGGTGTTGGCCTTGGCGGACAGGCGCACCGTGGTGCCGCGCAGCGACAACCAGGGCAAACCAAAACCCAACACCGTCACCACCACCAAAAACAGGAACATGGCATACACCATCGGGTCGTGGCGGTTGATGGCCGCCATCAGCAGCACCGCGCACAGTGCCAGCAACACGCGCGACTTGCTCAGCCAGCTTTCCATGGCGGGCGCCTATTGCGGGGTGCGTTGGGACAACAAGATGTCTTGAATCACAGCCTCTGCCGACTTCGGACTGCTGCCCTGGTTCTGCACAATGATGCGGTGTGCCAGCACCGGCACCGCCACCTCGCGCACCACCGCCGGGTCCACATACGAGCGTCCGCGCAGGCAGCTCAGTGCCCGCGCCATACGCGCCAGGCCCAGCGTGCCGCGTGGGCTGGCACCAAACCGGATGGCTGGGTGCGAACGTGTGGCCGCCACGATGGCGGTCATGAACCGGGCAATCTCAGGGGTGATGGTGACATCGCGCGCACAAGCCACCAGCCGGGCAAACTCGCCTGTGCCACACACCGGCTGCAAACGGGTGATCGGGTGGGAGAACTGCTGGCTGGTGATCAGCCCGGCCTCGGTCTCGGCATCGGGGTAACCGAGCGACAGGCGAATCAAAAAGCGGTCCAACTGCGCCTCGGGCAGCGGGTAGGTGCCGGCCATGTCGATCGGATTCTGGGTGGCCAACACGGTGAACGGCGCCGGTAACGCCACGGTCTGGCCATCCAGCGTGATCTGGCCCTCCTCCATACATTCCAGCAGCGCCGACTGGGCGCGCGGGTTGGCGCGGTTGATTTCATCGGCCAGCACGATGTTGGCAAACACCGGCCCCGGGCGCAGCACAAAGCTGCCATCCTTGGGGTTGTAGACCGGGCCACCCACAATGTCCGATGGCATCAGGTCGGCGGTGAACTGGATGCGCTTGAACGACAGCCCGACCGATACCGAAAGCGCCCGCGCCAGCATGGTTTTACCCAGGCCGGGCACATCTTCGATCAGCACATGGCCACCGGCCATCACCGCAGCCAGGGCCAGCTCCACCTGTTGGTGTTTGCCCTGCAGGACTTGCTCGACGTTGTGAACGATGGTGTGTGACAGATTCGCGGCGTCTTTGGCCGACCAGACCGGCGCTTGTGATGTGCTCAATTGGCATCCTCCCTTTTGGGAGAAATTCTAAGGGCGGCTTGTCAGGAAGAAGTGTGACCAAGTGCCTCAAACACCCGGATCGCTGCATAAGCGTCGTTGGCGGCATACACCAGTTGCGCTTCGGTCAGGCGCGGGTTGGCCCAGTTGCTGGTGGAGGCTTTTTTGGACTTGATGAAGCGTTGGTTAAACATCACCGCCACCGCGCCTTTGACGCCCATGTCCTTGCGGTAACCACGCGCCAGAAACACGCTGTTGAGCTCCAGCACCCCCACCGGCTGCACCCCGAGTTTGGCGATGATGCGTTTGCGGTCATCGCCCAAACCAAACCCGGCTTTGACGAAGCCAGGCAGCGCCATCAGTTCCCCCGCCACCGCGCTGCAGGCCGGGTCGTGCAACTGGAACACCCAGGCGTGATGCAGGCTGGACAGCTGCAGGATGTGCGGCCCATCAGACACCTCACCGACGCGAAAAGTCGGTTTGGATTCGGTATCAAAACCCCAGGCGGGCACATCGGCCAGCGCGGCGGCAGCCTCGCGCGCTTGGGCACCGGTGGTCACCAGGGTGATCTGGTGCAGCCCGAGGCGCGCAAACTCCGGCAACAAGGCAATCGCCTCTTTGTCTGGTGTGGCACGGCGGGTGTTTGCGGCAGGCCGCTGGGCAGGCGCCCCGGCTGGCCCAGCGGGATTGGCAGGTGCGCTCATGCCATGGCCCGGCGGGCGTGTTCTATCTTGAGGCAGCGGTTTTGCACCGCCACCAAACCAGCCGCCTGGGCACTGGCCAGGGCCGCGTCGTGGCAAATGCCCAACTGCAGCCAGATGGCGCCCAGCCCCAGGCTGATCGCTTCGTCCACCACGGGCGGCACGTCGTCGCTGTTGCGAAACACATTGACCAGGTCCAGCGCTTCATGCGCGGCGGCGTCGGTCAAGGTGGCATAAACCTTTTCACCCAGGATCAGCTGGCCGCTGGCCGCTGCCACTGGGTTAACCGGCACGATGCGCCAGCCCTGGCTTTGCATGTATTGCGCCACGCCATAGCTTTCGCGCTGCGGTTTGGGCGACAAACCCACCACCGCCACGGTGCGGCAGTGCGTCAGGATGTGGGCCACGGCTTGATCGCCAGTCCGTTCAGAAGCTTGATCAGGTGTCATGAGGGCAAAACGGCCGCTTTGGCCAAGGTGGGGTCAACATCAGGGGCCAGCAACGCACGCAGTCGCGGAAAGGCGTCAAAAGCATTTTGGGTGGTGGCTGCTGCAAAGGCTTCTACCGAGATGCCGCGCAGCGCTGCCAACTCCGTGCCAATGCGCGGCACCTCGGCTGGGGAATTGATGCCTTGCGGCGCACCAGCTGCACGCTGCTCGGCCGATTTGTAGAGCCAGCGCGGGGGCATGTCGGGCGCGTCGGTTTCCAGCACGATGGCCTCCAGCGGCAGGCCGCACACCAGGCTACGCAATTGTTTGGCACGCTCATAGGTGGCGGCGCCGCCAAAACCGAGCTTCAGGCCCAAACCAATCAGGGCCAGCGCCTGCTGGAAGCTGCCATTGAAGGCATGGATCACCCCGTGCCAGCGCCCGTTGGGGCCACCCACCTCGCGCAAGGCGCACAGGATCTGGTCAACCGATCGGCGCGAATGCGCCACCACCGGCAACGCATACTCGCGCGCCAGCTTGAGCTGGGCCATGAAGAAGTCGTGCTGGCGCTCGCGCATCGGGCTTTTGCACAAGGCGGGAATAAAGAAATCGAGCCCGATCTCGCCCACCGCCACCAACCGCGGGTCGTCGTGGTGCTGGCGCAAGGCGGTGGCAAGGCGGCTCAGGGCGTCCTCGGCGGCATAGGGCACATTCATCGGGGTGATGCCCAGGCAGTAGCTGTCGGCGTTGGCATGGGCCAGGGTGCGCACCGCGTCGAAATTGTCAACACAAATGGAAGGCAGCACACAGTGCACTACACCATTTGTAGCAGCAAGTGCACGTTGCGCCTGGGCTGCAGCACCAAATTCGGGTGCATCCAGGTGACAGTGGGTATCGATCCAGCGCATGGTGAGGTTGATCGTCCTTAAGTCCAGTTAGCCACAAAGTGGGCCAATTCGGCATCCTGGTTGACCACATGGCGATGCGCCCAGTCGGTGGTCACGCCCAGAATGGCTTTTTTGTTCATATGCCCCTTGCCCACGTCCATGCTGCGGTCGCGCAGGCGGTTGAGCAAGTGCAGGTGGTCTTGGGCATGCGCCTGCGCTTCGGGGAAGTTGAGCTGGGCCATCAGCGCTTCTTCCAGTTCAAACAGGGCTTGCATCTGTTTGAACAGGGTCACGATCATCGGGCGCAGCGCCATCCAGTCATCCAAATTGGCAATCTGGTTGGCCAGTACAAACAGCGCCTGCTGAGCGGCATCCACCTCGGCATGGCCGATGCGGTATTTCTCCTGCCATTTGATGTCCATAGCGGCGGCCTCAATCACAAAAGGTGTCCAAAAGGCCGGTCTTTCGACGCCGAGCCTTCACCTGCGAGGTGCTGCGGCAGCACGCTCTCGGCCAGCCGCCCTTGCACCAGGGTGAGCTGGCGGGTGCAGCGGGCTGCCAGTGTGGCGTCATGGGTGACCACCACAAACGCGGTGCCTTGGGTGCGCGCCAGCTCCAGCATCAGATCGAACACCCCATGCGCGGTGCTGCGGTCCAGGTTGCCGGTGGGCTCGTCGGCCAGCACACAGGCGGGCTGGGTCACCAAAGCACGGGCAATCGCCACGCGCTGGCGCTCGCCACCCGACAGCTCGCTGGGCCGGTGCTGCAGGCGATCGGTCAACCCCACGGCGGCCAGCATGTCGGCGGCAATCTGCGTGGCCTGTGCACGGTCAGAACGCCTGATCCACAAGGGCATGGCAACGTTGTCTTGCGCGCTGAACTCGGCCAGCAGGTGGTGGAACTGGTAGACAAAACCCAGATGCTGGTTGCGCAAGCGACCCTGCACGGCTGCGCTTTGTTGCGCCAGGTCTTGCCCGAGCAGCGCCACCGAACCGCTGGTGGGTGCATCCAGTCCGCCCAGCAGGTGCAGCAAAGTGCTTTTGCCCGAGCCCGATGCACCCACAATCGCCAGCGTCTCACCGGCCGACACGTCCAGGTCCACACCTTGCAGCACCGTCACATCGAGCCGACCTTCGGTAAAGCGCTTGGTCAGGCCGCGCGCGCTCAACACCAGTTTTGAATTCACTAAATCACTCATAACGCAAGGCCTCCGCGGGGTTCACGCGGCTGGCGCGCCAGCTGGGGTAGAGGGTGGCGGCAAAGGCCAGCACCAAGGAAATCAATGCAATCGGCACGATGTCGCCCTGCTGCGGCTCGCTCGGCATGCGACTGATCAAATACACGTCGCGCGGCAAAAAGGTGGTGTGCAGCAGCTGCTCGATGGCGGGCACGATCACATCAATGTTGAACGCCACCGCCAGGCCCAGCAGCAAGCCGGCCAGCGTGCCAATCACGCCCACCATCGCGCCCTGCACCACAAAAATGCCCATGATGCTGGCCGGGCTGGCGCCCAGCGTGCGCAGGATGGCGATGTCGGCGCGTTTGTCGGTCACGGTCATCACCAGCGTGCTGACCAGGTTGAACGCCGCCACCGCCACGATCAGCGTGAGGATGATGAACATCATGCGTTTTTCCAGCTGCACGGCGGCAAACCAGGTGCGGTTCTGGCGCGTCCAGTCACGAATCAGCAGCTGGTCGGTCAAAGTGCCGGCCAGTTCGGCAGCCACCTCAGGCGCCTGATGCAGGTCTTTCAGGCGAACGCGCACGCCGGTTGGGCCTTCCAGGCGAAAGACGCGCTGGGCGTCCTCAATATGCATCAGCGCCAGCGTGGAATCGTATTCATAGTGGCCCGAGTCAAAGGTGCCCACCACCGTCATTTGTTTCAGGCGCGGCACCACACCGGCGGGTGTGACCTGCCCACTGGGGGCCACCAGCGTGACCTTGTCACCGGGCTGCACACCAAGCGAGCGCGCCAGTTCACCGCCTAGCACCAACCCAAATTCGCCTGGCACCAGGCGCGCCAGGGCGTCACTTTTCATGCCCACGGCCAGGTCGGTGACGTCGGGCTCGCGGGCCGGATCGATCCCACGGATCAAAGTGCCCCTCATGTCCTCACCCCTTGCCAATAAAGCCTGGGTAGCTATGAAAGGTGCAGCACCAATGACTTGCGGGTTGGCCCGGACTTGCGCCAGGGTGCGCGCCACATCGGGCAAAGCCGCGCCATTGGGCGCAAACACCTCGATGTGCGACACCACCGCCAGCATGCGGTCACGCACCTCTTTCTGGAAGCCGTTCATCACGCTCAGCACAATGATCAGCGCCGCCACCCCCAGCGCAATGCCCAACATGGACACACCGGAGATGAAGGAAATGAACCCATTGCGCCGGGTGGCACGGCCAGCGCGGGTGTAGCGCCAGCCCAGGGTAAGTTCAAAAGGAATAGGCATCAGGTCGAAACGGTTGCGGCGGGGTGCCGCCAAGTCAGGCCGAGATTATCCGGGACAATGCGCGCCATGCACCTGATCATTCCTTTTGCCGCCAGTGCTTCGCAAGGTTATGCGGACACACTGGCCAAGCTGCAGTTGCCCGTGCTGCAAAAACTGCTGGCCAGACTCAGCCCCCTGCCCCCCGACCTTGGCGATGAACTCAGCCTGTCACCGCCGCACGAACGGGCTTTGGCCGCCGCGCTGGGCCTGAAGGTGGTGGACGGCCAGATTCCGTTGGCCGCCGTCCACGCGCAGCAGGCATGCCACAGCGCAGCCCCCAGCAGCGCCTGGGCTTTTATCAGCCTGTGCCATTGGCAGGTCAACACCGGCCATGTGGCGATGAGCCCGCTGCCACCGCCCGCGCTGTCGTCCACCCAATCGGATGCGCTGCTGGCGGCAATGCAGCCTTATTTTGAAGAAGATGGCATTCGCCTGTACGCCGACCAACCCGGGCGCTGGCTGGCGCAGGGTGAGGTGTTTGCCAACCTGGCCACCGCCTCGCCCGACCGTGTGGTGGGCCGCAATCTGGCCGATTGGATGAACAACACCCCCAAAGCTGCCAGCTTACGCCGACTGCAAAACGAAATGCAGATGCTGCTCTACACCCACCCGGTCAACGACGCGCGCGAAACCATGAACCTGCCAACGGTGAACTCGTTCTGGTTGCACGGCGCGGGCGGGCTGCCTGCGGGCTACCAGCCCCCACCGGCGAGCTCTCGCCCGGTGCTGATCGACACCCTGCGCGACCCGGCGCTGACAGACAACTGGCGTGACTGGCTGCACGCCTGGCAAGCGCTGGACAGCGGCGAGATCCAGGCACTGTTACAAGCCACTGCAGCGCGCCAGCCGGTGCGGCTCACCTTATGTGGCGAGCGCGGCAGCCGCAGCTGGCACCTCCAGCCGCAGCCGGTCTGGCAAAAACTCAAAGGCTTTTTAGGCCCCAAGCCCTTGTCGGATCTGCTTGAGATGCTATGAAAATAATAGTTAGAGATGCGCCGCCACGCAGTGTTTGGGCGCTGGAGAAGGCCGGCATCCACCCGCTGCTGGCGCAGTTGTACGCGGCGCGTGGGGTGTTGGACCCGTCCGAGTTGGATGCCGCCCTGACTCACCTGCTGCCCCCCGCCAGTTTGAAAGGCACGGCTGAAGCAGCCCGCCTGCTGGCTGACGCGATTGCCGCCGACCAAAAGCTCTGCATCGTGGCCGACTACGACTGCGACGGCGCCACCGCCTGCGCGGTCGCGGTGCGCGGCCTGCGGCTGCTGGGCGCCAAACAGGTCGACTACATCGTGCCCGATCGGGTGCAAGACGGCTACGGCCTCACCCCACCGATCTCGCAGCGCGTCAAAGCCAGCGGCGCCGATGTCTTGATCACGGTGGACAACGGCATTGCCAGTTTTGACGGCGTGGCCACCGCGCGTGCCCTGGGCCTGCAGGTGCTGGTGACCGACCACCATTTGTGCGCCAGTGTGGACGGCCTGATCACCCTGCCCGAGGCCGACGTGATCGTCAACCCGAACCAACCCGGCTGCAACTTCGAGAGCAAGTCCATCGCCGGCGTCGGTGTGATGTTTTATGTGCTGCTGGCACTGCGCGCCGAACTGCGCGCGCGCGGGGTGCTGAATGCACAAAACCAGCCCAAGCTCGACGCCCTGCTGCCGCTGGTGGCACTGGGCACAGTGGCCGATGTGGTGAAACTCGACGCCAACAACCGCCGCCTGGTGGCCCAAGGGCTAAAACGGGTGCGAGCCCTTGCCATGCCTGCGGGTCTTGCTTCACTTTTTACAGCAGCGTCGCGCGACGCCAAAGCAGCCACCACCTTCGACTTTGGTTTTGCGCTGGGGCCGCGCATCAACGCCGCCGGGCGCCTGTCAGACATGACGCTGGGCATTGAATGCCTGCTCACCGACGACGCCAATCACGCGCTGGAACTGGCCAAAACCCTGGACAACATCAACCGCGAACGCCGCGAGATCGAAGGCAACATGCGCGAGCAAGCGCTGCTGGTGGCCGAGTCGCTGTTTGAAGAGACCGCCGAGGCGCCGCCCGCCATTTGCGTGTTTGACCCCGACTTCCATGAAGGGGTGGTGGGCATCGTGGCCTCGCGTCTGAAAGACAAGTTACACCGCCCGACCTTTGTGTTTGCACCCAGCGGCGCCACCGGCCACGAGCATGAGCTCAAAGGCTCGGGTCGCTCGATTCCCGGCTTTCACCTGCGCGACGCGCTAGACCTGGTGGCCAAACGCCACCCCGGTGTGCTGCTGCGTTTTGGCGGCCACGCGATGGCGGCGGGCTGCACCATTGCCGAGGAACATTTCGAGACTTTTGAGCAGGGCCTGGCCCAGGTGGCGCAGGAATGGCTGTCTGCCGCCACCTTGATGCGCCGCCTGGACACCGACGGCCCGCTGCAACCCGAATACCGCCGAGTGGATCTGGTGGATGCGCTGCACCACGAAGTCTGGGGCCAGGGTTTTGCCGCGCCAACTTTCAGCGAAGAGGTCGAGGTGGTGTCGCAGCGGCTGGTGGCTGACAAGCACCTGTCGCTCAAACTCAAACACCGGGGCGACCCGGTGGACGGCATCTGGTTTGGCCGCACCGAGCCACTGCCAGCGCGGGTCAAACTCGCGTTCCGGCTCGACGCCGACAGCTGGCGCGGTGAACGCAAGGTGCGTTTTCTGGTGGAAGCGGCCGAGCTACCCTGACCTGCGCAACGCCAAAAACGCCACCTTTTGGCATTGGCGAACATGGTGGTAGGGCTGATTTGCAAAATGCCGGGCTGGCAGGCAATAGCTGCCTAAAATGGGTCGATGAGCACCACCTTGAACGCTGACCTGCATTGTCATTCGGTCGTCTCTGACGGCACCCTGAGCCCTGAAGAACTGGCCCAGCGCGCCAAAGCCAACGGGGTGCAACTGTGGGCGTTGACCGACCACGATGAAATAGGTGGCATCACCCGTGCCACAGCCGCCGCCGCAGCGGTGGGGCTGGATTACCTCACTGGCGTTGAGATTTCTGTCAGCTTTCTGAACCAGACGGTGCACATCGTTGGCTTGGGCTTTGACGCCAGCAACACAGCGCTGATCCAGGGCCTGAGCCAAACCCGTGGCGGGCGTGCCCAGCGGGCCCACGCCATGGCCGACGACTTAGCCCGGGTGGGTATCCGGGGCACGTTTGAGGGCGCCTTGAAGTACGCCGGCAACCACGACCTGATTTCACGCACCCACTTTGCCCGATATCTGGTGGAGACCGGCGTCTGCAAAGACACCAACGAGGTGTTTCGCAAGTACCTGACCGAAGGCAAACCCGGTTATGTGGTGCACCGCTGGGCCACGCTCAAAGAAGCGGTCACCTGGATTCGCGATGCGGGTGGTGTGGCGGTGATCGCCCACCCTGCGCGTTACAAATTCAGCGCCAATGAAGAGTTTGCGCTCTTCACCGAGTTCAAAGGCTTTGGTGGCCAGGGGGTCGAGGTGGTGACCGGCAGCCACTCCGCCGCTGACAGCGTGACCTACACCGATGTGGCGCTGGAATTTGACCTGGCCGCGTCGCGCGGCAGCGACTTTCACAGCCCGACAGAGAGCCGCACCGACCTCGGAGAGCTGCCCGCCCTGCCCGAACAACTGACCCCAATCTGGACGCTGCTGCAGAACCAGATTCAAAAAGCACCGCAGGGACTGCCCCACCCATGACTTTTTGGCGCAGCCGCCAAGGCGGTGGGATTTTGTTGATCTTGGCAGCCACGCTGTCATTTGCTCTGGGAGATGCCGCCTCACGCCACACCACCCAACTGGTGCCGGTGCTGATGCTGTTGTGGTTTCGCTATGCGTTCCAAACCGTACTCACCCTGGTGATGCACTGGCCGACTCAAAAAGCCAAGCTGTTTGTCACACCCAACCCGAAGTTCCAGGCGTTGCGCGGCGTGTTGTTGCTGGTGGTCAGTTTTTGCTCTTTTTTTGCATTGAAGCATCTGCCAGTGGGCGAGTTCACTGCCATGGTCATGCTCTCACCGATGGCTGCAGCAGCCATGTCTGCCGTGGTCCTGAAAAGCCATGTGGCGCAGGTGCGTTGGCTATTGATGGCGGTGGGACTGAGCGGGGTGCTGCTGGTGGTGCGCCCCGGCGGCCAGGTGTTTGGCTGGGCCTTGCTGTTTCCGCTGGTGCTGGTGGTGGCTTATGGCTGGTTCCAGGTGCTCACCGGCCATATCAGCAGTGATGAAAACCCCGACACCACTCAGTTTTACACCGGTCTGGTGGGGGCCTTGGTAACCACCCCGGTGCTGCTGTGGAGTTGGGACACCCACGCGCTGCAGGCCCACTGGCCCTGGTTTGTGTTAGTTAGCCTGTGTGCCACGGTGGGCCATGTGTTGCTGATCAAGGCCTTCAATCGTGCCACCGCGGTGGTGCTGTCGCCCTACCTCTACAGCCAGATTGCCTTTGCCATGCTGGCAGGTTGGGTGTTTTTTAACCACATGCCCGATACGCTGGCTTGGGTGGGCATCGCGGTGATTGCCATCAGTGGCATTGGCAATGCCATGGTGTCCGTGCGCGAGGCGAACCAGCAGCGACAATAAGCCCATGCCACAGCTTTTTGAAATCCACCCTGACAACCCGCAACCCCGCTTGCTCAAACAGGCCACCGACCTGCTGGACAAAGGCGAGGTGCTGGCTGTGCCTACCGACTCCAGCTATGCGCTGGTCTGCCATCTGGACGACAAGGCCGCTGCCGACAAGTTGCGACGCATCCGGGGCATTGACGATAAGCATCACCTGACCCTGCTGTGCCGCGACCTGTCTGAGCTGGCCACCTACGCCCAGGTTGACAATCAGCAGTACCGCCTGTTGAAAGCGGCCACACCCGGCGCCTACACCTTCATCCTGCCCGCCACCAAAGAGGTGCCCCGGCGCCTGAGCCACCCGGCGCGCAAGACGATTGGCCTGCGCGTACCCGACCATAAAGTGCTGCAAGAGCTGCTAGCCCTTCATAACACGCCACTTCTTGCTACTACACTAATAGCACCCGGCGAGACCGAACCACTCAACGATGCGGACGAAATCCGCGAGCGCTACCACGGCCGCATTGCTGGCGTGATCGACTCAGGCGCTTGCCCACGCGAACCCACCACCGTGGTTGACCTCAGCGGCGCCGAGCCGGTGGTCGTGCGCGAAGGCCGGGGCGCTTTGGCGCTGCTGGGTTTATAAGCCCTCACACCCCACCAAGATGGACATTGCCAACCTGATTCAAACCGTTTCGATCTACGCCATTCCGGTGTTGTTGTCGATCACCCTGCATGAAGCCGCCCACGGCTACGCGGCGCGCCACTTTGGTGACAACACCGCTTATGTGGCCGGGCGCATCACGCTCAACCCGTTCAAACACATCGACCTGGTGGGCACCATCCTGATGCCGCTGTTGTTGTACTTTGCGACTTCCGGGGCTTTTTTGTTTGGTTATGCCAAGCCAGTGCCGGTGCGTTTTGGCAACCTGCGCCGCCCCAAACAAGACATGGTCTGGGTGGCGCTGGCGGGGCCGGGGTCTAACTTCTTGCAGGCGCTTCTTTGGGGCGCGGTGTTTTACCTGTTGCAGGCAGCCGGTGTGAACGAGCGGTTTTTCGTCGAGATGGCGCAAGGCGGCATCCTGGTCAACATCGTGATGTTTGCGTTCAACCTGTTTCCGCTGCCGCCGCTGGACGGTGGTCGCATTTTGGTTGGCCTGCTGCCTTACCGGGCGGCCATGCTGGTGTCGCGGGTGGAGCCGTTTGGCTTTTTCATCGTCATGGCGCTGGTGCTGGCCGGTGTGGTTGGCAGCCTGTGGCTGCGCCCGCTGATGAGTCTGAGCTTCAAGCTGATCAACCTGCTGCTCACCCCCCTGGCCATGCTGCTGAGCTAACCAAAACCATCTTTTCATTGTTGTTGTGATTGACGTACTTCCATGAGCATTGAGCGTTTTCTGACCGGCATCACCCCGTCCGGCACCCCGCATTTGGGCAATTACGTGGGTTCCATCCGCCCCTCTGTCGCAGCCAGCCTGCGCACCGATGTGCAAAGTTTTTACTTTCTGGCCGACTACCACGCCTTGATCAAGGTGGACGACCCAACACGCATTCAGCGCTCCACGCTGGAAATTGCTGCCAGCTGGCTGGCCTGCGGGCTGGACCCGAGCAAGGTGGTGTTTTACCGCCAGTCCGACGTGCCCGAAATCCCGGAGCTGACCTGGTTTCTGAGTTGTGTGCTGGGCAAAGGTGTGCTCAACCGGGCGCACGCCTACAAGGCCGCCGTTGACAAAAACACCGCCGCTGGCCTGGACACCGACGCTGATGTGAGCGTGGGCTTGTTCATGTACCCGGTGCTGATGGGGGCCGACATCTTGATGTTCAACGCCCACAAAGTCCCGGTGGGACGCGACCAGGTGCAGCACATCGAGATGGCACGCGACATGGCCAGCAGCTTCAACCACCGCTACGGCCCCCATTTCATTGCGCCTGAAGCCGCCATTGAAGAGTTTGTGGCCACCCTGCCCGGCCTGGATGGCCGCAAGATGAGCAAGAGCTACGACAACACCATCCCGCTGTTTTCGTCACGCGAGCAGTTGCAAAAGCTCATCGGCAGCATCGTTACCGACAGCAAAGCGCCGGGCGAACCCAAGAGCGAAGAAGGCTCGGCCCTGTTCCAGATCTACCAAGCCTTTGCCAGCACCGAAGAGACCACACGCCTGCGCCAGGCCTTTGCCGATGGCATCAGCTGGCGCGACGCCAAGCAACTGGTGTTTGAACGCATTGACCAAGAACTTGCCCCGCTTCGGGCCAGATACCAAACGCTGATCAACGACCCGGGCCAGATCGAAGCCATTTTCAAAGTGGGGGCCGACAAAGCCCGCGCCATCGCCACCCCATTCATGGCCCAACTGCGCCACGCCGTGGGCCTGCGCGACCTGCGCACCCAAGACGCCAGCAACGCCAAAGCCACCAAACAAGCGCTGCCGGTGTTCAAACAATACCGCGAGGCAGACGGCCAGTTCTACTTCAAATTGCAGAGCGCAGACGGCAAGCTGCTGCTGCAAAGCAGCGGGTTTGCCTCACCCAAAGTGGCGGGACAAACGATTGCCACCTTGCAAACCCAGGGCGCGGGTGCGCTGGCTGAACTGGGCGACTTGGTGACACTGGAGAGCGACGTATCAGTAACAGACCTGGACACAGCCTTATTGACCCTGCGTGAAGCGAAAGCGCAATCCAAAGTTCAGTAAGCCACTGCTACAATCTGCGGTTCGCGGAGAGATGGCAGAGTGGCCGAATGTACCTGACTCGAAATCAGGCGTACCGCAAGGTACCGTGGGTTCGAATCCCACTCTCTCCGCCATAGACAAGGTTTTTAGCGTTCGCTGAAAGCCAGTAAAAAAACAAAAGCCCCGTAGCGCAACAGCTTACGGGGCTTTTTTTATCGGCGCCAACCAGTCCTGCGCCAAATACAGTGGCGCACTCAGCGCACCACGTCCTGGTGCGACATCGCAACCACGGTTTTGGTTTTGGACAAAAACTGTTTGATCTGAAGCGCATCAACAACCCGGATGGAACTGGCCTGGGCGTTCAGCAACACGAGTGTGGCGCGCTTGCCTGCCTGTTTGATGCGCATGATGAGGCAATGCCCGGCCTCGTTGGTGAAACCGGTCTTGGAGAGCAACACATTCCAGCCGGACGCACCCACCAAATGGTTGGTGTTATTCACTTTAAACGGGCGACCATTTCTCAGAATGGTATCGGACTTGTCACTGGTGATATTGGTGATCACAGGGTATTTACCGGCGGCCTGCGCCATCTTGGCCAAGTCAGACGCGCTGGATGTGTTTTCCGGTGACAGGCCGGTAGGCTCTTTGATCGTGGTGTGGGTTAAACCCAGTGACTTGATCTTCGCTTGGACAGCGCGCAAAAAAGCGGAATTGCCCCCCGGATACGTGCGGGCCAGGGATGCAGCGGCGCGGTTGTCAGACGACATCAATGCCAGCTCAAAGATCTCTTTGCGCGTCCAGGTGGTGCCAACCGGAACATGTGACTTGCTGTGTTTGAGAATGTCAACATCCGCTTCTTGGATAGAAATTTTCTCTGCCATATTGGGCTTGCTGTCCAGCACCACCATGGCAGTCATGAGTTTGGTCAACGAAGCAATCGGAACAATCGCGTCCGGGCTTTTGGACATCAGCACATCACCGGTGTCATCACTGATCACGATGGCGTGCTCCGAACGTAGCGCGGCAGCCTGGCAGGTGCCCATCACACAGAGGCTGGCAAGGCACGCCGCTTTAAAACTTTTCAAAATCATCTAGGGGTCAGGAAATAAAAGACAAGGGGCGGGTTCGAGCGCATGAACCGCTAAAAGTTCTGGCTCATTCGAACGATGGGGAGCGATGTTAGCGAACGATGCTTAGCCGTGTCTTATTGATGGGGCAGCCAACCTGGGCGGGAAGTCTCCGTGGCCGCTCCAAGTCGGCCTGACAGCTCAACCGCCAGTCGTGACAAGCCATCTTTGGGACGCATCATTTTCGTCATAACCATCATCGGAAAAATTATATTCATAACAAAATTCGACTGATAACATCCAATGTTATTTTTCAAACTGCTGCAAGAAATAATAATCTTGCTCATGGTTACCAATGGCCACATATTCTGACTCCGCAGTACTTTCACTCATTGGAAATACCCCATTAATCAAGGTCACAAGATTAAATACCGGGATATGCGAGTTATTCCTTAAATTGGAATCCCAGAACCCTGGCGGGTCCATCAAAGACCGGGTGGGTCTGGCGATGATTGAGGCTGCTGAGCATGATGGCCGTCTGCGGCCAGGTGGGGTTGTGATTGAGGCTACTGCTGGCAACACTGGTTTGGGCCTGGCACTGGTGGCACGCGCCAAAGGGTACCGGGTTGTTCTGGTGGTGCCAGACAAAATGGCCAATGAAAAAATATTGCACCTCAAGGCCCTGGGTGCCGAGGTTCATATCACGCGATCCGACGTCGGCAAAGGCCACCCAGAGTATTACCAAGATATGGCGGCACGTCTAGCCAAAAGTATCCCGGGTGCATTTTTCGCCGATCAATTTAATAATCCAGCCAATCCCTTGGCACACGAAACATCAACCGCACCTGAAATTTGGGCACAAACGCAGCACAAACTTGACGCGATTGTGGTGGGGGTGGGCTCCGCTGGTACTGTGACTGGTTTGTCGCGGTTTTTCCGCAAGGTGCAGCCTGAGCTGGAATTTGTCTTGGCTGATCCAAAAGGGTCGATCCTGACGGAGTATGTCCAAACCGGGCATGTCAACGAGGTGAGTGGGTCCTGGGCGGTTGAAGGCATTGGTGAGGACTTCATTCCCGCCATTGCGGACCTCAGTTCGGTCAAACACGCCTACACGATTGACGATGCCGAGAGTTTTGGCACCGCCCGTGAACTGTTGCGTGCCGAAGGCATTCTGGGTGGCTCATCCACTGGCACCCTGCTGGCTGCCGCGCTGAGGTATTGCCGCGAACAAACCACGCCCAAGCGTGTGGTGACCGTCGTCTGTGACACCGGCACCCGGTATTTGTCCAAGGTATTCAACGACAACTGGATGATTGACCAAGGCCTGCTCAAGCGGCATAACTATGGCGACTTGCGGGACATCATTGGCCGACGTTTTGATGACGGGGATGTGATCAGCCTCCATCCGGACGACACCTTGCTGGTGGCCTTCAACCGCATGCGCAGCGCCGATATCTCTCAGTTGCCGGTGATCCAGGAGGGGCAAATTGCCGGGATCATTGACGAGTCAGACATTCTTCTGCGGGTCTCTGCCAACAACGATGCCTTCCGCCACACCGTGCAGGATGTGATGACCCGCCAGATTGAAACCCTGTCACCGAGTGCCAGCCTGCAAGATCTGCAGTCTGTGCTGCAACGTGGTTTGGTGGCCATCGTCGCCTCTGAGGGCCATTTCCATGGCCTGATCACCCGATTCGACTTGTTGAACCATTTGCGCAGAAAGTTGTCATGAGTTATCCCGACTACAAAGAGCCAGAGTTTCCCCAGGCATTTGGCACCCGTGTCATCCACGGCGGCCAGTTCCCCGACCCGACCACCGGCGCCATCATGCCGCCGATTTATGCCACCTCCACCTATGTGCAGGACAGCCCCGGCGTACACAAAGGGCTGGACTATGCCCGCTCACACAACCCCACACGTTGGGCGCTGGAGCGTGCTGTCGCCAACTTGGAGGGCGGCTCCCAGGCCTTTGCCTTTGCGTCGGGCATGGCGGCACTCGCCACCGTGTTGGAACTGGCTGACAGCGGCGCCCACATCGTTACCGGTAACGACATGTACGGCGGCAGCTTTCGCCTGTTTGAGCGGGTGCGCAAACGCAGCGCCGGTTTGCGCTTCAGTTATGTGGACCTGACCAACCCCGCGAATTTGATCAACGCCATCCAGCCCGACACCAAGATGGTCTGGGTGGAAACACCCACCAACCCGATGTTGCGGCTGGTGGACTTGCGGGCGATTGGCAAGATTTGCCGTGAGCGCGGCATCATCAGCGTGGCGGACAACACCTTTGCCAGCCCACGGGTGCAGCGCCCGCTGGAGCTGGGCATCGATGTGGTGGTGCACTCGATGACCAAATACCTCAACGGCCACTCGGACATGGTGGGTGGTATTGCTGTGGTGGGCGCCGAGCCACACCAAGCCGCTTGGCGAGAACGCCTGGCGTTTTTGCAGAATGCGGTGGGGGCCATTGCGGGCCCGTTTGACAGCTTCCTCGCCTTGCGGGGCATCAAAACCCTCAACATCCGGGTCGAACGCCATAGCGCCAATGCCCTCGAACTGGCACGCTGGCTCGAACAGCAACCCGAGGTCCGCAAGGTGTATTACCCGGGGCTGCCCAGCCACCCGCAACACACACTGGCCAAGGCCCAAATGGACGGGTTCGGCGGCATCATTTCGATCGACCTCAACACCGACCTGGCTGGCTCACGCCGTTTTCTGGAGCGCTGCGAGGTGTTCTCGCTGGCCGAAAGCCTGGGCGGTGTCGAGAGCCTGATTGAGCACCCGGCCATCATGACGCACGCCACCATTCCGGCCGAACACCGCGCTGCCTTGGGCATCACCGATTCGTTTGTGCGGCTGTCGGTCGGCATTGAAGATGTGCAGGACTTGCGCCAAGACTTGCGCCGCGCACTGGACGCCATCTGACAGGGGCTTGATCAGCTGGTCTGATCAAGCACATGCCATCCGCTCAATCAACCGGTTGCAGCCGCCCGGCCAGCAGCCGCACCGAGCGGTCTGCCATCTCACGCGCCTCGGCTTCATCGTGGGTCACCAGCAGGGTGACCATGCCAGCAGCCTGAATCCGGCTCCGAAACTCCTGGCGCAGGGCCACCCGCAAATCGGCGTCCAGCGCTGAAAACGGCTCATCGAGCAGCAAAACGCGCGGCTCGGTGATCAGCGCACGCGCCAGCGCCACACGTTGTTGTTCACCACCCGACAGGTTCCAGACACGGCGACGCGCCAGCTCGGTCAGGCCAAACACGCCGAGCATCTGCAACGCCCGGTTGCGCGCTTCAGACTTGGGCACCTTTTGCTCCACCAGACCAAACGCCACGTTGTCCAACACGTTCAGGTGCGGGAACAGCGCAAAGTCCTGGAACATCAGCGCAAACCGGCGCCGCTCGGGTGCCAGATGGGTGATGTCCTGGCCGTCCCACCAGACACTGCCTGCATCAGCCGCCTGCAGGCCTGCCACGATGTTGAGCAAGGTGCTTTTGCCGCTGCCCGAGGGACCCAGCAGCGCCACAATGTCACCGGCAGCCACCTGCAGGTTGATGTCTTGCAGCAGCGGTAAATTGGCATAGCGCTGATGAATGTGGCGCAGTTCAAGCATATGGGGCGGTCCGATTCGGGGAGCTCAAGCCTGAAGCACGGCGTGGGTCATGGGTGGGGCCAAGCGGTGGCGCAGGCCAGTCAATCAGCAAAAAAACCGCCAACGCCAGTGCCATCAACACACAGGCCAACACCATGGCGGCATCCAGATTGGCCTGACCCGGGCGACCCAGGCGCTGGTAGATCAAGGTGGTCAGGGTGGCCCACTCGGGGCGTGACAAAAACAGCGTGACCGCAAACTCACCCAGCGCAGTGGCCGCCGCAAACGCCATGCCCCGACGCAGCGCGGGCCGCAGCAGCGGCAACGTCACGCGCCAAAAACAGCGCCAGGGGCTGGCGCCCAGCGTTCGTGCGGCCCGCCCCAGATGCACTGGCAAACTGTCCAGCCCGGCCGACAACGCCTTGGCCACAAACGGGTAAGCCAGCACCGCATAAGCGAGCAGCAGCAGCGGCAAACTGGCCGTCCACGACGGGTACAACAGCAGCAGGCCAAACGCCACCGTGACCGGCGACACCACAAACGGCAAAAACGCCGCAGCACGCCAGGCCACCGAGGCCTGCGCGGCAAAAGCGTGCAACACCCCCAGCAAGGTGGCCATCAGCAGCGCCAGCGCCGAGAACCGCAAGGTGTTCCACAAGGCAGCCAGCATTTCAGCGCCAAATAGGCCTGTAGCCCCCGTTCCTAAAGCACTGATTGCTTTTATAAATATAGCAACAATCGGCAACGCACAGATCCCAAATAACACGGCCAGGGCCAGCCCCAGCGCCAGCCACTGGGGCGCACCCTGCGGACGCACACGCGGCATGGGCAACGAACGCAGTGGCGCGGCCAGACGTTTTTCCAACGCGGCGTAGGCCAGCGCCACCGCACCGGTCAGCAGCAACATCCACAGCGCCAGCACACTGGCCTGACCCAGCTGCAACTCGTAAGCCACCAAGGTGTAAATCTCAACCTCCACCGTGGCGTAACGCTGGCCACCCAGCACCAGCGCCAGGCCAAACCCGGCAAAACAGTACAAAAACACCAGACACAGGCTCGACATCAACCAGGGCGCAATGGCTGGCCACTCGACCCGCCAGAAGGCGCGCCACGGGCTAGCCCCCAACGACCGCGCGGCAGCCACCTGGCGCGCATTGACCTGGGCCAACGCGTCCACCCCGGCCCGTACCACCAAACACAGGTTAAAAAACAAATTGCCGTACAGCAGCAGCCAGGGTGTGTCTTGCAGATTGATGCCCAAGGCACCGCTGATCACCCCACGCGGCCCCCACAGTGCCAGCACACCCAGGGCCGCCACCAGCGAGGGCACCACAAACGGCAACATCAGCAGGCGCAGCACCAGCGCCCTGCCCGCAAACTCAAAACGCGCCAGCACCCAGGCCAGCGGCAGGCCCAGCCCCAACGCCAGCGCGCAGGTGATGGCGGCCTGCGCCAGCGACCAGACGACCCGCCAGCGCAGATAGTTGTCCAGCCAGGGCTGCCAGACAGAGAGGCCCGCCGTGCTGCCCAGCCCGCCATCCAACCCCTCCCAAGCCAGCCGCGCCACCGGTGCCAGCAACAGCAGCAACAAGGCGGCCGCAGGCAGCAGCGCCAGCAGCAATCCGCGTGACGCGGTCAGGCGCATGATCAAGGTCATCAAGCCAACCTGCACATCAGGTACACACCCTCACCCCAACCCTCTCCCAACGGGAGAGGGGGACGAACCCTTGAATACGTGAGCACCAGGCTAGATGCTCGCGCGAATGGCGCACCTCCCAGTTCAACCTAGATTACTCAGTTGAACGCGCCCGAGTGGGCCGCTGGCGGCGTGTCCGGGTAGACGTGACGACGCCGCAGGCTACTGCCTGCAAGGAGGAGCAACACCCCCGGGCGCGTTGCCGGTGGCTCAATCGGGTGCGTAGCGCTGTCACCCACAAGGTGAGACTGATCAACGCTCAAAAAGTCAATGGTCATAGGAGCTTACTGGTGCAAATGAGCGGTCAACTGAGGAATCTAGGTTCAACCCGGTTTACTTGAGCACCACCTGCGTCCAGCGCGCCACCCACTGTGTGCCTTTGTCGGCGATCACTTGCGGGGGCAGGCTCTCAAACGCTGTGGGCTCGGTGGCGTGGCTCATCACCGGTGGCAGCGCTGTTTTGGGCACCGCCGGGTACATCCACATGGCGGTTGGCAACGCCTCCTGCACCGGGGCGGAGCGCAAAAATTCGACAAATTTGAGCGCCGACGCTTTCTGTGCTGCGCCCTTGATCAGCGCCACACCCTCCACCTGGCGAAACACGCCGCCCGCCAGGTTCAGGTTGCCAGTCGGTGGCACAGCGGGCTTGTCTTTGGCGTAAAACACCTCGGCTGCGGGGCTGGTGGCATAACTCACCACCAGCGGGTGGCTGCCTTTGTTGAGACTGAACTCGGTGTAATAAGCCTCGCTCCAGCCTTTGACCACCTTGAGGCCATTGGCACGCATTTGCGCCCACCAAGCAAAGGCCTTTTCTTCCCCCAGCCCGGCAATGGTGGCCAGCAGGAAGGCGTAGCCCGGGCTGGAGGTCGCGGGGTTGGGCACCACCAGCCAGCCCTTGTAGGCGGGCTGGGTCAGGTCTTGCAGGGTTTTGGGCAGCGGCACACCACTTTTGGCCACGGCAGCGCGGTCATAGTTCAGGGTGACAAAACCATAATCCACCGCAGCCAAGGCATCGCCAAGTTGGGGGTCCACCGCACTGGCGGGCTGGGGCAAGCTGGGTTCCAGCACGCCAGCGGCCAACGCCTTGGCTTGCAGGGTGTTGTCGATGCCATAGACCACATCGGCCAACGGCTGGGCACGGGTGAGGATCAGTTTGTTGAGCATCTCGCCGGCGTCACCCCCTTTGATGATGACCAGTTTGAGACCGTTTTGGGCTTCAAACTGCGCCAGCAGCGGCTTGGGTAACGAGAACGAGCTGTGCACCAAAACTCGCAGCTCGCCTGCGGCATGGGTCAAAGGGGAGAAACTGCAGACGGCCAGCGCAGTGGCAGCCAAGGCAAACAAACGACGGTTCATGGCAATCCCTTTAAAAGCACCCGCGCGATGGCAGCGCGGGTGGTCAGGGACAGGCCAGGTACGACCTCCAGCAACCGATCACGCTCCCTACGCTGGCATGATCCAGATCAGGTACAGGGTCTTTCTCAGCCCGGCTTCGTGCAATGTTGCACGGGGCCAGACACCCCCGGTGAGGTTGTGGATTGTACGAGTGCAGTGCGGGCTTAACCCTTGGCCATCGACTCGGCCTGGATCGCGGTCAGGGCGATGGTGAAGACGATGTCGTCCACCAACGCGCCGCGCGACAGGTCGTTGACCGGCTTGCGCAGGCCCTGCAACATCGGGCCCACCGACACCACGTTGGCCGAGCGTTGCACCGCCTTATAGGTGGTGTTGCCGGTGTTCAGATCAGGGAACACAAACACCGTGGCTTGGCCAGCCACCGCACTGCCGGGCGCCTTTTGAGCTGCCACTTCTTTCACGCTGGCGGCGTCGTACTGCATCGGGCCGTCAATCACCAGATCAGGCCAACGGGTCTTGGCCAGTTCGGTGGCGGCACGCACTTTTTCAACATCATCACCCGAGCCAGACGAGCCAGTGCTGTAGCTGATCATGGCCACTTTGGGGTCAATGCCCAGGGCGCTGGCACTGTCGGCACTTTGCTTGGCGATTTCGGCCAACGCGTCGGCGGTCGGGTCAGGGTTGACGGCGCAGTCGGCATACACCAGCACTTGGTCGGGCATCAGCATGAAGAAGCACGAGGACACGATGCTCGACCCCGGAGCGGTCTTGATCAGCTGCAGTGCCGGGCGGATGGTGTTGGCCGTGGTATGTACCGCGCCACTGACCAGGCCGTCGACCTCGTCCACCGCCAGCATCATGGTGCCCAGCACCACGGTGTCTTCCAGCGAAGCCAGCGCTTGCGGCGCGGTCAGGCCCTTGCTCTTGCGCAAGGCGACCATCGGCTCAACAAAGCGACCGGCGATTTCGGTCGGGTCCAAAATTTCCAGACCAGCGGGCAACTCAACCCCAATGGCGTTGGCCACCGACTCGATGACCTGGCGTTTGCCCAGCAACACGCAGCGTGCCAGGCCTTTTTCGGTACAGATCACGGCTGCGCGGATGGTGCGTGGCTCGTCGCCCTCGGGCAACACAATGCGCTTGTTGGCAGCGCGCGCCTTTTGCATGAGCTGGTAGCGGAAAGCGGGGGGCGACATGCGGGTCGAGGCGGCCTGTTCCAGACCGGCGCAAATGGCATTGGCGTCGAGTTGTTCCACCACGCTGTCAATCACCTGGTTCATGCGGATGTTGTCGTCTTGCGGCACCGCCAACGGCAAGCGGCTGACGCGGGCGGCGGTGCCAAAGCTGTCACCATCGGTGCGCAACACTGGCAAACCGCTGTTGAAGGCCAGCGCACCAAAACGCTGGATGCGCGGGCTGATGAAGCTGTTGTGGGTCAACACCAGGCCTGCCAGTTCGATGCCATTGCTGGCGGCCAGTGCGGTGGCCAGCATCACATCGTCGCGGTCACCGGCGCTGATCACCAGCACACCGGGTTTGAGCCGCGGAATCACCTCGGCCACCGAGCGCGCACACAACACCGTGTCGCGCACCCGACGCGAGGCAATCTCGCCTTCGATCATCACCTCAGCACCAAGATAACGTGCCACGTCCAGCGTGCGCGGCGCGGAAAGCTCTGGGTTTTCATGCACCACGCCAAAAATAGGCACACCAGCGAGTTGGCTGGCCACCGCCGCTTCGTCAAAATCGGCGCCCACGCGGTTGAAGATCACACCTTCCACATGGCGACCCGCATTGCGGTTGCGAGCGATCTGGTACTGGGTCTGGGCGATACCGCTGGCATCGGCCCCATTGGCCACCAAAATCACGTCGGCTTGCAAGCTGCGGGAAATATCGCTCGAGAGTTGCGGGATGAACGCGCGGGTAGGATCAGAGTGGATGCCTTCCACCACCATCACATCGGCATCTTTGGCGCTGTTCATGGCCAAGCTGACGATGTCTTCCAGCACCTCATCGGTTTTGCCATTGGTCACCTGATGGGTCACCCACTGCAAAGACAGCGGATCGGGGGCCGAGACGGTTTGGCAAATACTGCGGGCAAACAACACCGAAGGTTCAGCCTCCGGGCTGTGTTTGGTGACCGGCTTGAAAAATGCCACCTTCAAACCACGCCGCTGCAAGGCACGCAACAAGCCCAGAGAAACCGAGGTCAGACCCACATTGGGTTCAGTGGCCGACAAAAAAAACGTACGCATGGGAAATGACTCCAGATGATGAAACGCAGCCGCTATTATCCTAGGGGTTAACCCGCAACCGTAAGAAAATTGTCAGGTTTCATGAGCTAACGCAAACTGTGCAGCCTGCCACCGGGCCGCGCCCACCCCGCTGACACGCACCACCGGCACATGCAAAGCCAGTTGCAACTCCAGCAAGCGGTGCACCCCAGCCTGGGCGGCCAGGCCATCGCGCTGCCACCCGTCGGCCACCCAGGGCAGATCGGGCTGCAACCAAAGTGTCAGGTCATAACGGCGATGGTGCGCATGGGCCGCTGCCAGCAAGCGGTCGTCAGCAAAGTGAAACTGGCTGTAGATTGCCGTCAGCAAAGGCCCGCAATCACAAAAAACAATAGCACCCTGCCCTTTATTTACCTGGGCTAGCGCCTGGTTTTCTGCATCAATCTGCGCCTGCATCAGCGCCGCTTGCTCATGCGCCTGCGGGGTGCGGCCCTGGGTGGCGCACCAGTCGCGCAACACCTCGGGCACCACCTGCCCCCCAGTTTGCGCGGCCAGTTGCTGAACCAGTGTGGTTTTACCGGTGCATTCAGCACCGATGATGCAAATGGATCGGGGCGTGTGATCGACCAAACCAGTCACCCCGACACCGCGACTCAGGCCGGGCGCAGGGTGTCCAGGCCACCCAAATACGGCCGAAGCACTTCGGGCACGGTGACCGAGCCGTCGGCGTTCTGGTAGTTTTCCAGCACCGCCACCAGGGTGCGGCCGACCGCCAGGCCGGAGCCGTTCAGGGTGTGCACCAACTCGTTTTTACCCTGGGCGTTTTTGAAACGCGCTTGCAAGCGGCGCGCCTGGAAGGCTTCGCAGTTGCTCACCGAGCTGATTTCGCGGTAGGTGTTCTGCGCGGGCAGCCACACTTCGAGGTCATAGGTCTTGGCAGCACCAAAGCCCATGTCGCCGGTGCACAGGCTCATCACCCGGTAGGGCAAGCCGAGCTTTTGCAGGATGGCTTCGGCGTGGCTGGTCATCAACTCCAGCGCTTCGTAGCTCTTCTCGGGATGCACGATCTGCACCATCTCGACCTTGTCAAACTGGTGCTGGCGGATCAGGCCGCGGGTGTCGCGCCCGGCGCTGCCGGCTTCTGAGCGGAAACACGGTGTGTGGCCGGTGAGCAGAATCGGCAATTCCGATTCCGCCACCACCACGTCGCGCACAAAGTTGGTCAGCGGCACTTCCGCCGTGGGGATCAGGTAGAGCGCGGTGTTGTCGGGCTGTTCTTCACCCTCTTGGCCGCCCTTTTTGGCGGCAAACAAATCACCTTCAAACTTGGGCAGCTGGCCGGTGCCGCGCAGGGTTTCGCCGTTGACGATGTAGGGCGTGTAGCACTCGGTGTAGCCGTGTTCCTGGGTTTGCACGTCCAGCATGAACTGGGCCAGCACCCGGTGCAGGCGCGAGACCTGGCCCTTCATCACGGTGAAGCGCGAACCGGTGAGCTTGACGCCCATCTCGAAGTCCAGACCCAGCGGTGTGCCCACATCCACATGGTCCTTGATCTCGAAGTCAAAGCTGCGCGGTGTGCCCCAGCTGCGCACCACCACATTGCCGTGTTCATCGGCACCTACCGGCACGCTCTCGTGCGGCAGGTTCGGCACCGCCAGCAACAGGGTTTGCAACTCGGCCTGGATCTGGTCGAGCCGGGTGGCAGAAGCGTCCAGCTCGTCCTTGATACCGCCCACCTGGGCCATGGCCGCAGCGGCCTCGTCATGCAAGCCTTTGCCTTTGAGCAAACCAATCTGTTTGCTGGCCGCGTTGCGCTGCGCTTGCAGCGCTTCGGTGCGCATCTGGATGGTTTTGCGCTCGGTTTCCAGCGCGGTGAAGGCTTCCACGTTCAGGAAGGCTTGTGGGTTCTTGCGGGTTTCCAGGCGCGCCACGGCGCTGGCCAGGTCTTTGCGGAGCAGGGTGATGTCTAACATGGTTTTATATGAAAAATGGGGCTCTAGCCCTTATGGAATATGGGGTGATGACTATGATTCGTATAGCATCAAGATCGTGCAACGGGCGCAGCGGCTTCGTCTTCCAGGTCCAGCCGCAGCCCTTTGGGCAGCGGGAACTTGACCGTCTCGGGCTGGCCCGGCATGGTTTGCACCGACACCGCACCGAGTGCCTTGATGCGCTCGACCACCTGGCGCACCAGAATCTCGGGGGCGGAGGCACCGGCGGTCAAACCGACCCGGCTGCAGCCCTCAAACCAGTGCGGCTGCAGGTCTTCGGCCCGATCCACCATGTAACCCGGCGTGCCGAGCTTGCGCGCCACCTCGGCCAGACGGTTGCTGTTGGAGCTGGTCGGGCTGCCCACCACAATCACGATGTCGACCTGCGAACTCATCAGCTTGACCGCGTCCTGGCGGTTTTGGGTGGCGTAACAGATGTCCTGGTGTTTGGGTTCGCGCACCATCGGAAAGCGCGCTTTGATGGCCTGGGCAATGTGGGCGGCGTCGTCCACGCTGAGTGTGGTCTGCGTCACCACCGCCAGCCGTTCGGTCTGGCGCGGGTTGACGTGGGCCACATCCTCCACCTCTTCCACCAGGTGGATGCCGTGATCAAGCTGGCCCATGGTGCCTTCCACCTCGGGGTGGCCTTTGTGGCCAATCATGATGAACTCGTAGCCTTCTTTGGCCAGCTTGGCCACTTCCACATGCACCTTGGTCACCAGCGGGCAGGTGGCATCAAAGATCTGGAAGCCCCGGCGTTCGGCCTCCTGCTGCACCGCGCGGCTCACGCCGTGGGCAGAAAAAACCAGCGTGGCCCCTGCTGGGACGTCATCCAGCTCTTCAATAAAGATAGCGCCCTTGGCTTTCAGGTCGTCCACCACATAGGTGTTGTGCACGATCTCATGGCGCACGTAAATCGGCGCACCAAACTTGGCCAGGGCTTTTTCGACGATCTCGATGGCGCGATCCACCCCGGCGCAAAAACCGCGCGGCTCGGCCAGCAAAATGTCGTGAACGGCGGCAGTTGGCATGGTCATAACACGCCGATCAGTTGCACTTCAAAGTGCACCGGCTGGCCTGCCAGCGGGTGGTTGAAGTCGAGCTGCACCGCGTCGCCCTTGGCGTCGCTGCGAAAGCCCAGGATCACCCCGGCAAACTGACCTTGGGCATCGGGCGTCGGGAATTTGAGCACCTCGCCCACCGCATATTCTTCGTCTTGCACGCCCAGCTCGACCAGTTCCTTGCGCGCCATCCACTGCACCATGTCAGCACTGCGCTCGCCAAAAGCGGCGCCTGCGGGCAGCTCGATGGTGGTGTGGGTGCCCTCGGGCAGCCCCAACAAGGCGGCTTCCAGCGCGGGAGAGAGTTGGCCGGTGCCCAGCGTGAGCGTGGCGGGCGAGCCCTCAAAGGTGCTGACCACCACACCCGCCGAGCCGCTCAGGCGGTAATGCAGGGTCAAAAAAGAGCCGGGTAAAACGCTGGCAACGGTGCTTGTCATGCTGATCCTGTACCTGAAGATGAAACCCAAAAGGGAAAAATACGCTGCGTGTGGCGAACCCGGTGGGAGACACCCGCTGTCTGCCCACAAACCCACAGAATCAAAGACCAGGCACGTCAGCGCATAAACTGCCTGCATTGTAAAAGCCTGCCCTAGCCTGTCACCCACCGCCGCTTTTCCCCATGCCACTCAAAGACCTGCCCCCCGATGCCCGACCACGCGAAAAACTGCTGGCGCGTGGCCCGGGTGCGCTCAGTGATGTGGAGCTGCTGGCCCTGCTGCTGCGCACTGGCATCGTCGGCAAAGGGGTGCTGCAGCTGGCGCAGGAACTGCTGCAACTCAAGCCACACGCCGATGGCAGTGCCGGTTTTGACGGCATTGCCGGGCTGCTGAGCGCCACAGCGGATGACCTCAAGCGAGTCAAAGGCTTAGGCCCGGCCAAACGCGCTGAACTGGTGGCGGTGCTGGAACTGGCCCGGCGCGCCATGGCGCAAAAGCTGCAGGAACGCACCGTGTTCGACAGCCCGGACGCGGTCAAACACTACCTGCAATTGCAACTGTCGGCACGCAAGCACGAGGTGTTTGCGGTGCTGTTTCTGGACGTGCAAAACCGGCTGATCGCGCTGGAAGAAATGTTTACCGGAACCCTGACCCAAACCAGCGTCTACCCGCGCGAGGTGGTAGTGCGCGCCCTGCACCACCAGGCCAGCAGCGTGGTGCTGGCGCACAACCACCCGAGTGGCACGGTGCAACCCAGCCGCGCCGACGAGATGCTCACCCAAACCCTCAAAACCACGCTGGCGCTGATCGATGTGCGGGTGCTGGACCACGTCATCGTCGCGCCCGGCGAGGCGCTCTCGATGGCAGAGCGGGGCTTGCTGTGAACGCCCGACAGTTGCCCGCGCACCCTGCGACGCCCAGCCGAGTCAAAGCCCCCAGCAGCCAAGCGGCGCCAGTGGCCGCGCCGGTCAAGGTCAAAGCCTTGACCGATTTAAAAATTGTCAAACGCGCGATTGCCCAACAAACCCAACAACGCCTCGCCCAAGCCAGCGCCCAGGTCAAAGCGGTGCAGCAAGCGGCCTCTGACCGCGATCTCTTCATTCGCGCCGCTGGCGCCGTCCAGCCCTTGCCAGACAAGCGCCATGTGCTCCATAAAAAAGAGCAGTCGATGCCGCTGGCGATGCAGTACCAGCGTGACGAAAAAGCGGTGCTCAAGGAAGCCATCAGCGACGAGTTTGATGTCAGCACCCTGCTCGACACCGACGAACACCTGAGCTTTCGCCGCCCCGGCATCGGGGTGGATGTGACGCGCAAGCTGCGCCGAGGTGACTGGAGCATTCAGCGCCAGCTCGACCTGCACGGCCTGCGCCGCGACGACGCGCGCGAAGCGCTGGCCCAGTTCATCCGCGAGGCGCACAAACACGGCATCCGCTGCGTGCGCGTGGTGCACGGCAAAGGCCTGGGTTCACCCGGCAAGGTGCCGGTGCTCAAAAGCCGGGTGCACAGCTGGCTGGTGCAAAAAAACGAGGTGCTGGCCTTTGTCCAGGCCAAACCAGCCGATGGCGGCGCCGGTGCGCTGGTGGTGCTGCTGATGGCGGCCAGAGACTGAACCCGGCTTCTCAACACAAGGCGCCGCAGCACCAGAGCAGCGGCAGCCGTGTGATCAGGGACCTGGCGGCGTGGTGCAGCACATCGTCAAATCATGGCAGTTCACGTCACGCAACATGGGCCTGCACCGCATGGCGCAGCAGGCTGCGCAGCTTGGCCGGGCGCACCGGCTTTTGGAGCAGCACCAGCCCGGCTGCCTGCACCTGCTGGCGCACAGTGGCTTCGGTGTCGCCACTGATCACACAGGCGGGCAGGTCCGGGCCCAGGGTTTGGCGCAACAGGCAAATGGCGTCGATGCCGTTGTACACACCGGGCAGCCGGTAGTCACTGAGCACAAAACCGGGCGGATTTTGACTGGCCAGCGCACAGGCCCGGGGCACATCCACCGCAGAACTCACCCGGCAGCCCCAGCTGGTCAACAAACCCGTCAGGGACACGCTGCCCAGCACATCGTCTTCAATCAGCAGCACATGCAGGCCCGCCAACTCGGTGCTGACGGGCACATCGGGCACCACTGGCGGCGCCACCCTCACCGGGCGTGGCACGGCGGGCACCATCACACCAAAGCGGGTGCCACAGCCAAGCGCTGAGCGCAGCGTCAGCGGGTGGTTCAGCAGGCGGCAGGCCCGCTCCACCAGGCTCAGGCCCAGCCCCAGGCCTTTGGTGCGGTCGCGCTCGGGATTGCTGATCTGGAAAAACTCCTGAAAAATCTTGCTGTGGTACTCACGGGCGATGCCAATCCCGCTGTCCCACACCTCGATGCGCGCCTGGCTGTGGTCACAGGCCGGACGGCAGCTCACCAGCACGCTGCCCCGCTGGGTATGCTGCACCGCATTGCCCAGCAGATTGAGCAGCACCCGGTGCAGCAACACCGGGTCACTGCGCAGCCAGATGTTGCTCGGGCGAATGTGCAAGCGCAGGCCCTTGCCAGCCGCCATCGCCTCAAAACTGGTGCGCAACTTGTCGAACAACTCGTTCACCGGAAAAGCCGCCAGCCGCACCTCCATCGACGGTGCGTCGAGGCGGGAATAGTCAAAAAACGCGTCCAGCATCTCCTGCAAGGCCCGCACCGAGGCATCCACCCCGGCCACCAGTTCGCGCGTGGCGGGGCTGTTGGGCAGCTCGGTCAGCCGGGCCACAAACATGCCCAAGGCGTGGGCGGGTTGGCGCAGGTCGTGGCTGGCAGCGGCTAAAAACCGGGATTTGCCCAGGCTGGCGGCTTCTGCCTGGTCTTTGCGGCGTTCCAGTTCAGCCGCGTATCGGCTGCGCACATGGTCAAAGGCCGCCGCCATCAAGGTGTAGAACAACAAGGACACCCAAAACTGCGGGCCCGCCACCGCGCTGTAGTGGTAAGCCCAGTCATGGCTCGGTCCGCCCACCCCAAAGTACACCGCAGCCAGCGCCAAAAAGCCGCCACTCACCAGCCAACCGATGCCTTGCCCCTTCAGAAAGAACGCCAGAAACGGCACGGTATAGACCCAATACAGCCCAGTGCCTTCGACGCCGCCCAACACAATCAGGGCGCTGGAAATCACCAGGGCCGAGGCCAGCAGCAGGTTCTCGGCCAAGCCAATGCGGCGCGGACTGGCGCTGAGCAGCGTCGCCGGGGCCACCAGCAGCAAAACGGCCGCCAGCTCGATGCCACCCAGAAGCGTTTGCCCAGGAGTGAGCAGATTGAAGACCGAAAACAGCAGCCCAAATACAAAACCAATGGCACTGCCCGCCCGAACTTGCCGGGAGCGTTCACCCCAAGCGGTCACAGATTCCATCAACACCCTCACTCAGTACATGGCTGCCGAACGACTCCCGCGTGCGGGTGATGCTACCAAATCAGGCACTAGCGCTTGCCTTTAGCCTGGCTGGTTGCGCATCCAATCGGCCGTCTGGAAAAACGCCTGGTTGAGCTGGGTTTGCAGGGCGGCAGGCACCTCGGTTTCGCGCATGGCCTGCGCCATGCAGGCCAGCCACTGGTCGCGCTCGACCAGCCCCACCTTGAACGGCAGGTGGCGCGCACGCAGGCGCGGGTGGCCAAAACGCTCGGTGTAGTGCTGCGGCCCGCCCAGCCAGCCGCACAAAAACCAGAATAACTTCTGGCGCGCCTCATCCAGCGTGGCGCCATGCACCGCACGCAATTCGGCGTAGGCAGGGTCGAGCTCCATCAGGTCGTAAAAACGGTCCACCAGCGCCTGGACGCTGGCCTCACCCCGCAGGGCATCGAACGGGGTGGTGGTGGCGGTATGTGCTTCAGTGTTCATGATGAAATTGGCTTCTAGCCCTTATATCCATTGCTCTAGTAGCTATGATTAATAGAGTATTTTCAGGTGGCCGCCTGGCGCAGTGTTTGCACCACCGGGCGGCGCAACACATCACGCAGGCCCCACCAGCCAGCGGCCAGCGCCAGCACCGCGCCAGCCAGCGCACCCAGCAGCGGCACCCACAGCGACACCGACCAGCTGAAGTCAAACACGTACTTGGCCAGCGCCCAGCCCACCGCGCTGGCCACCAGTGCCGCCAAGAACCCGGCCAAGGCGCCCACACCGGCCAGCTCGATGCGCTGCACCTGGCGCAGCAGCTGCTGGCTGGCCCCGACCGCACGCATGATGGCGAACTCACGCGCGCGCTCCTCACGCGTGGCGGTCACGGCGGCAAACAGCACCACCAGCCCGGCCATCAGGGTGAAGGCAAACAAAAATTCCACCGCACCAATCACCTGGTCCAGCACGCCCTGAATCTGGGCGATGGTGGCTGTCATGTTGACACTGGTGATGTTGGGGAACTGGCGCACCAGCCGGTTGTCAAAGCCAGCGCTGGCCGGTGCCTTGAAAGCACTCAGGTAGGTCGTGGGCAAGTCATCCAGTTGGGCCACCGGGTACATGGCGAAGAAGTTGGCGCGCATCGAACCCCAGTCCACCTTGCGCAGCGAGGTGATGCGCGACACCACCTGGGTGCCGCCCACCTCGAAGGTCAGCTGGTCACCCAGCGCCAGGTTGAGCGTTTTGGCAATGCCCTCCTCGATGCTGATGGCACCCGCCTCATTGGGCTGCCAGCGCCCGCCAGTGACCTCGTTTTGCTCAGGCAATGCCGCGCTGTTCGAGAGGTTGAACTCGCGGTCCAGCAGGCGGCGCGCGCGCTCCTCGCTGTAGTCGTCGGGGCTGACATCGTGGCCGTTGATGGCCACCAGGCGGCCGCGAATCATCGGGAACCAGTCAAACTTGGCCACCCCCGCGTCCTTGATCGCCTGGGTGAAGGCCGGGCCCTGTTCGGGCGTGATGTTGATGACAAAGCGGTTGGGCGCGTCCTGTGGCGAGGCCTGGCGCCAGCTGGCGATCAGATCGGTGCGCAGCAACACCAGCAACACCAGCGCCAGCAGGCCCACCGCCAGGCTGCTGACCTGCACCACCGCAAACGCGGGCCGGGCCGAAATCTGCCGGGTGGCCAGCACCAGCGCGGTGGGCGCGGTGCTGTCGTTGACGCTGTAGCGCAGCAGCTTCACCGCCAACCAACTCATCACCGCAAACAGCACCGTGGCCCCGGCAAAACCGCCCACCGCAATCAGCCCCAGCTTGAGGTCGTTGCTGGCCGCCAGCAACAAGGCGGCAAAACCGACCAGCCCGACACCCAGCACACTGAGCGAGGCGGGTTTGAGCCCGCCCACGTCTCGGCGGATCACCCGCAGCGGCGGCACCTGGGCCAGCTGCAACACCGGCGGCAGGCCAAACGCCAGCAGCAGCGTCAGCCCCATGCCCAAACCAAACAGCACCGGCCAGAAACTCGGCGCAGGCAAGCTGGTGGTGACCAGACCGGCCAGCAAAGCGACAAAGCCGTAGTGCACCGCAAACCCGAGCGCCACCCCCATGCCACTGGCCAGCAGCCCAACCAGCAAAAACTCCAGGCTGTAGGCGCCCGCAATGGTGCGCTGGGGCAGGCCCAGCACACGCAACATGGCGCAGTCGTCCAGGTGGCTGGCCGCAAAACCCCGCGCTGCCAGCGCCACCGCCACCGCACTCAACAACGCCGCCAGCAGGGCCACCAGGTTGAGAAACTTCTCGGCACGCTCCAGCGTGGTGCCAAATTCTGGGCGGCCGCCTTGCAGCGCCTCCACCCGCAAGCCTCGCACCTTGGTGGACAGAATTTGCGCCTGAACCCAATCCACATACGCCTGCACTGCGGTGTCGTCCCCCGCCAGCGCCAGCCGGTAATTGATGCGGCTGGCGGGCTGCACCAGATGGGTGGCCGCCAGATCGGCCTGATTGACCATCACCCGGGGCGAAAAACTCATGAAACCGCTGCCACGGTCCGGCTCGTTGATGATCAGCCGCGTGGCACGCAGGCTGACATCACCCAGCATCAGTGGCTGGCCAACCTGCAAACCCAGGCTCTCCAGCACCGCCTCATCCACCCAGGCTTCACCGGGTGCGGGCACATCTCGGGTGAGCGCGTCAGGCGCACCAGCGGCAGGGCTGATGCGCAGGCTGCCGCGCAGCGGGTAACCGGCCTGCACGGCTTTCAGGGCCACCAGCTTGGTTTGCGCACCCAGGTCGTCGGGCGCGCGGGCCATGGTGGGAAACGTCAGGGTATGGCTGCCTTGCAAGCCCAGGCTGTGCAACTGCGCCAGAAAAGTTGGGGGAATCGGGTTGTCGCTGACCACCACCGCGTCACCGCCCAGCAGTTGGCGGGCGTCACGCTGCAGGCCACCTTTGAGCCGGTCAGCAAAAAAGCCCACCGCAGTGAGTGCCGCCACCGCCAACGCCACCGCCACAATCAGCAAACGCAGCTCTCCGGCGCGCAAATCACGCGCCAGCGAGCGCCAACCCAGGGTCAAAAAAGAAATGCTCATCGCCGGAAGATACCGCAGTCAGCCCGGTTGGGCACCCCAGCAGGCCAGTGCAGCCCGCACGGGCAGTGGGCCATTGGCCCGACCACTCAGGTGGTGGCAGAGATCTTGATGGCCGGGAAGCGGCTGGAAAAATCCTTGTTTTTGGCGGCAATGGCCAGCGCCACCTTGCGCGCCACCGCTTTGTACAGCGCGGCGACCTCGCCCTCCGGGTCGGCCACCACGGTGGGTTGGCCACTGTCGGCCTGTAGGCGAATCTGCATCTTGAGCGGCAAGGCACCCAGGTAGTCCATGGCGTATTCGGTGGCCATCTTCTTGCCGCCGTCGGCGCCAAAAATGTGCTCCACATGGCCACAGTTGCTGCACACATGCACCGCCATGTTTTCCACAATGCCCAAAATCGGCACGCCCACCTTTTCGAACATCTTGATGCCTTTGCGGGCATCGAGCAAGGCGATGTCCTGCGGCGTGGTCACCACCACCGCACCGGTGAGCGGCACTTTTTGCGCCAAGGTGAGCTGGATGTCGCCGGTGCCGGGCGGCATGTCCACAATCAGGTAGTCCAGGTCTTTCCAGTTGGTCTGGCGCAGCAACTGGTCCAGCGCCTGGGTGGCCATCGGGCCGCGCCAGATCATGGCCTCGTCAGGGGCAACCAGAAAGCCAATCGACATCACCTGCACACCAAAGTTCTCCAGCGGCTCCATGGTCTGGCCGTCCACCGTCTCGGGGCGGCCGCTGATGCCCATCATCATCGGGATGCTGGGGCCATAGATGTCGGCATCGAGCAAGCCCACTCGGGCGCCCTCGGCAGCCAGCGCCAGCGCCAGGTTGACGGCGGTGGTGCTTTTGCCCACGCCACCTTTGCCGGAAGCCACCGCCAGGATGTTCTTGACGCCAGGCAACAGCTGTACCCCACGTTGCACCGCATGGGCGGTGATTTTGGTGGTGACGTTCACCGACACGTTGGCGCCCGGCGCCACGCTCTTCACCGCCGCAATCAGGTCTTTGCGGAAACCGGCAATCTGGCTTTTGGCGGGGTAGCCCAGCTCCACGTCAAAAGCGACATCACCTTCACTCACGGCTAAATTCTTGACCGCTTTGGTCGATACAAAATCACGCCCGGTGTTGGGGTCAATCACGTTTTTGAGGGCGTCGAGGATGGTTTGGTCAGTCGCGGTCATGGGTTTCTCCGAAAACGGCGAGTCTAGCCAAGACGCAATGGCCCTTTTTGACGCAGCCTGAATCGGGGTTTTCCCGACAAACACCGCCACACACCGCCATTTGGCTTGGGGCTCTGCCTCCACCTGCACATAATCAACCACATGCCCCTGTACCCTGCCTCCAACACACCCGCACCGCCTGCGGCCGAAACCACCGCTGCCCTGATGCTCTCAGGCGGGGGCGCCCGTGCGGCTTACCAGGTGGGCGTGCTGGAAGCCATCTCTGAGCTGCGCCAGCTCTGCGGCGAGCAAAACGGGCCCAACCCGTTTCCCATCATCAGCGGCACCTCGGCTGGCGCCATCAACGCCGCCTCGCTGGCCTGTGGTGCTGACCAGTTTGACCAGACCGTGCACCGCATTGCCAAGGTCTGGCGCGGTTTTCACGCCGACCAGGTGTACCTGGCCGACTCGGTGAGCATGCTGCGCTCGGGCGCCAAATGGATGACGCTGCTGTCCATGGGCTGGCTGATTGCCCGGTGGCGCCGCGTCAAACCCAAATCGCTGCTCGACAACAGCCCGCTGGCCGAATTGCTGCACCACATGGTGCCGCTGGAACGCATCCCGTCGCTGGTGCGCGACGGCCACCTGCAGGCGCTGGCGGTCACCGCTTCGAGCTACACCTCGGGCGAACATTTCACCTTTTATGAGGGTGACAAACGCCTGCTGCCCTGGACCCGCTCCCAACGCCGTGGCCTGCGCGACAAGATCACCCACGACCACCTGCTGGCCTCCAGCGCCATCCCGTTTGTGTTTCCGGCGATGCCACTGCGGGTGGATGGCGAAACCGCCTACTACGGCGACGGCTCGATGCGCCAGTCAGCACCAATTGCACCGGCCATCCACCTGGGGGCACATCGCATCTGCGTGATTGGCGCCGGGCGGGTGCACGAACCCAAACGCCCGGGTGGCCATGGCGACGTCGGTAGCTACCCGAGCCTGGCGCAAATTGCCGGACACGCGCTGGCCAATATTTTTCTGGACGCGCTGGCGGTGGACATCGAGCGCATCCGCCGCATCAACCAAACGCTGAGCCTGGTGCCGCCCGAAATGCGCAGCGCCAGCAACCTGCGCCCGGTGGAGCTGCTGCTGATTTCACCGTCTGAGCAACTGGACGTGATCGCCTCGCGCCACATCAACGAACTGCCCAAGGCGGTGCGCAGCGTGCTGGGCAGCCTGGGCGTGTCGTCCAAGGCATCGGACGAACGCGGTGCACCTTTGGCCAGCTACCTGCTGTTTGAACCCGGCTACACCAATGAGCTGATGGCGCTGGGCCACAAAGACGCGATGCGCCAGCGTGCGGACATTTGCCGCTTCTTTGGCTGGACCGACCCCGAAGCCCCGCTGCAGACTGGCGCCAGCGCAGCCTCCTCAGCCAGCGCGCACCAGCCCGAGCGTCGGCGCGACCCACTGCGGCTGCGCTGAGCAAAGCCCGGCGTCGTGCAGGCACACCCTGCCCGACTAAAATTGCGGGCTGTCCCAGAAAGATCCGCCCCATGACCCGTCAACTCTTTGTCACCACCGCTCTTCCCTACGCTAACGGCAACTTCCACATCGGCCACATCATGGAATACATCCAGGCCGACATCTGGGTGCGGTTCCAGCGCATGCAGGGCAACGCGGTGAACTTCTGTGGCGCAGACGACACCCACGGCGCGCCCATCATGATTGCCGCCGAGAAGGTCGGCAAAACACCCGAGCAATTCGTGGCCGACATTGCGGCTGGCCGCAAGCCCTACCTGGACGGGTTTCACATCAGCTTTGACAACTGGCACAGCACCCACTCACCCGAAAACACCGAACTGGCGCGGCAAATCTACCGCGACCTGCGCGACCGTGCCGATGGCAGCCTGATCGAAGTGCGCACCATCGAGCAGTTCTTCGACCCCGAGAAGAACATGTTCCTGCCCGACCGCTACATCAAGGGCGAGTGCCCCAAGTGCCACGCCAAAGACCAGTACGGCGACAACTGCGAGGTCTGCGGATCGGTCTACGCACCCACCGACCTGATCAACCCGTTCTCAGCCCTGTCTGGCGCCAAGCCAGAGTTGAAAAACTCCGAGCACTATTTCTTCAAACTCTCTGACCCGCGCTGCGTGGCGTTTCTAGAGCAATGGACGCAAGACGGCAAGTTGCAGCCCGAGGTGGCCAACAAGATCAAAGAGTGGTTCACCATCCGCACCAACCCGGACGGCAGCACCAGCGAAGGCCTGGGCGACTGGGACATCTCTAGAGATGCGCCCTACTTTGGCATCGAGATTCCCGACGCACCGGGCAAATATTTCTATGTCTGGCTGGACGCACCGGTGGGCTACTTGGCCAGCCTGAAAAACCTGCTGGACAAGCGCGGCGAGAACTTTGACGCCTACATGGCCAACCCCGATCTGGAGCAATACCACTTCATCGGCAAAGACATCGTCACCTTCCACACCCTGTTCTGGCCCGCCATGCTGAAGTTCAGCGGCCGCAAAACGCCTGACAACGTGTTTGTGCACGGCTTTTTGACGGTGAACAATGGCGAAAAAATGAGCAAGAGCCGTGGCACCGGCCTGGACCCGCTCAAATACCTGAAGCTGGGCATGAACCCCGAGTGGCTGCGCTACTACCTGGCCGCCAAACTGAGCGCCCGCAACGAAGACATCGACTTCAACGCCGACGACTTCATGGCGCGGGTGAACAGTGATTTGATTGGTAAGTTTGTCAACATTGCTTCACGCGCTGCAGGGTTCATCACCAAGCGGTTTGAGGGCAAATTGACCAGCGACTTTGGCCCGCAAGGCTCTGAGCTTGTACATGCCTTGCGCGAAGCGGCCGACAGCATCGCTCGCCTTTATGAAGACCGCGAATACAGCAAGGCCACCCGCGAAATCATGTTGCTTGCCGACAAGGTCAACGCCTATGTGGACCAGAACAAACCGTGGGATTTGGCCAAAGACGTGGCCAACAACCAAGCACTGCACCAAGTCTGCTCAGTGCTTATCAACTGCTTCACCGTGTTGACGCGCTACTTGGCACCCGTTTTGCCCAATTTGGCGCATGCCGTCGAAGCATTCACTGGCGCCAACCTGCGTGAATGGCACTTGGTGCAGCACGACGTAGCAGCCATCCAGCCCTACCAACACCTGATGCAACGCGTCACCCCCGAGCAACTGGACGCTTTGTTTGAAGTAAAAGAGGCCCTAGCCCTTTCAGAACCTGCACCAGCAGCTACAAAAAAAGCAGCAAAGGCAGCCCCAGCGGCCATTCCCGTTGACCCCAACGCGCCGGGTGGCGAGGCGCTGGCGCCCACCATCGGCATTGACGACTTCGCCAAGATCGACCTGCGCATCGCCAAGATCCTGAACTGCGAAGCCGTGGAAGGCTCCACCAAGCTGCTGCGCCTCACGCTCGACGTGGGTGAGAAAGACTCGGCGGGCCAGCCCACCACCCGCAACGTCTTCAGCGGTATCGCCAGCTGCTACAAGCCCGAAGACCTGACCGGCAAACTCACCGTGCTGGTGGCCAACCTGGCACCACGCAAGATGAAGTTCGGCATCTCCGAGGGCATGGTGCTGGCCGCCAGCCACGCTGACGAAAAAGCACAGCCCGGCATCTATGTGCTGGAACCCTTCCCCGGGGCGCAGCCGGGCATGCGGATTCACTAAAGCCGTCGCGTCGCCATCAAGTCGAAGTTTGGTGGCACTTGACGGTGTCGGTCAGCCACTGGCACAACACCCGATGCGCCTGGCTTGAGGGGCTCAGATATTCCATGTGCCCCATATTGGCCAGTTCAATGAATTGGACATCGTCTCCAGCCCTTCGGGCCGCATCAACATAGTGCCTGGAGAGTTCAATGGGAAGTGCGGTGTCGTCTGTTCCGTGGAGCACCAGTTGTCGCGTGGAAAGAGGCAACTGGGCCATCGGCGAAGCTGAACGGAACCGATCCGCAAAGCGCGCTGGATCTCCCCCGAGTAACGACGCCACAGAACCATTACCAGCATTCAATTCATGCACCTTGATGAGGTCCGAGATGCCTGCCAGCACGGCGACGGCAACAGGCACCACTTTGGCGGTAGACGCAGTTATCTCACGAGGCCGGGTCTTCAAGCAACTGAGCAGCGCGAGATGTCCCCCTGCGGAATGCCCGATGACGATGACTTTTGACACATCCAACGGGTAATCCCTGCACGTGAGCCCCGCCAGAAAATCAATGGCGGTGAAAACATCAGCCAGTGTTCCAGGCCACCCACCGCCATCCTCACCAATTCGCCGGTACTCGATGTTCCACACCGCGAAGCCGCGCCTGACAAAGTCGCTGGCGATGTCTTCCATCTGCTCCTTGCCATAGGGATAGCGCCAGAACCCGCCGTGCAACAGGCACAGGACGGGAGATGGACCTTCGGCTGGAAGGTAAAGATCCCCAACCTGGCTGTCAAAGGGACCGTATCGAAGGGTTATTGCCATGTTTTGGGTATGACGCATGTGGTTCACAAATTGCCCTGGCGTGCCAGCGCATGTACCAGGTGATTGTGCCTATCGGTCTTGTGGCAGAGGATGGCCCGCTTTGCGAATGCGGCTGACACTCACGGCGGTGGCCACTGCTGTTGCGGCAGCTGCCAGCCACAAGGCCAGTTGAATGGCTTGGGCATCCTGAAGAGCATTCATTTGAATCTCACCATAGGTCAAGGCACGGGCCGTGCAGACCGACAGGATGATGCCCAGGAATGCCGCGCCAAGGCATTGGCCAAAGGTGCGCATGATGCCCAGTACGCCAGAGGCGTAACCACTGTGTTCGCGCCTGACGTTTGACAGCATCTCCCGGTTGTTGGGGCTTTGGAAATAGCCAAAGCCCACACCACACACACCAACCCGCCAAGCGATGTCCCACGCCGGTGCCCGGTCCGGCAGCAGCGCCAGCAGCACCAGCCCCACCGTGAACAGTGCCAGCCCTGCGGTAGACAACATCGCCGCAGAATGGCGATCGGCCAGCCGCCCAGCATGTGGCGCAGCCAGCATGATCCCAATCGGCCAGGGCGTGAACAGCAGCGCCGACTGGAACGCGCTGTAGCCGTAGGCGTTCTGAAACAAAAATGGCAGGGCCACAAAGGCGATGCCTTGACCAACGAAGGAGACCAGCGAGGTCAGCGCCGCCAAGGAAAACCGTGCGGACGAAAACATGTCCAGCGGCAACAAGGCTTGCCGGGCATGGCGTTGGTCCCAGACAAACAAAACGCCAGCAACGATGGCCACCAGGCCATAGGCTGCGGCTTTCAGGACAGCATCTTGAAACTGTCCACGCTCGGCCATTTGTGAACAGGCATCAGCCGCCAGGATCATCGCCCCCATGGCAACCGCTGACAAAGCGGCACCTGCGATGTCAAACCGTTCACGCGAAGGTGAGCGTGTTGTGGGAATGGCCCGTAAAGAGAGCACGATGGCGATGAGGCCCAGCGGGACATTGATGGCAAACAGCCACTGCCAGCTCAATGCGGCCAACAGTGTGCCGCCCAATGCTGGCCCAATCGCCGTGCTGGTCGCAATGAGCATGGCATTGAGGCCAAGGATTCGCCCGAGCAGGCGGCTGGGGAATACCGTGCGGTGGATGGCGGGGGCAATGCTCAACATCGCCGCGCCACCGAGGCCCTGCAGCAAACGCATGCCAATCAGCACCGCCATCGACGGCGACAAGGCACACCCCAGTGATGCCAGTGTGAACACCACCAAACCACTGACGAACAAGGTCCGAAAGCCCAACCGGGTTGACAGCGCCGCAAACGTCGCCAAGGTCATCGCCATGGCCAGCAGGTAACCGTTGGCCACCCAAATGGCCGTGCCCGCCGAGGCATCCAGCGCGCGGCTGATTTGAGGCAAGGCAATATTGACGATGGTGCCATCAAATACGGCCATGGTCGTCGCCGTCATCACGGCGATCATCGCCAGACGCCGCTGGGCACCCGGCAGTCCGTCGTCGCACGGCATGTCTGAGAACAATGGCATGTTTTTTACTGTTGTGAAATCAATTAGTGCGGCGCCTTGCGGATAAGTTCACCGCGGTCAGGTTCGCCCCAACGTCGTCTGCCGGACCGCATGCTCCCAGCCTGCCATCAACTCTTGTGCTCGGGCGGGGCTCATGGTGGGTTCAAAGCGTTTCTCGGCGCGCCACAGTTGCGACAACTCCGACTTGCAGCTGTAGACCCCGGTGCTCAGCCCCGCCAGGTAAGCAGCGCCCAGCGCGGTGGTTTCAATCACCGCTGGCCGCACCACGGCAATGCCCAGCAGATCCGCCTGAAACTGCATCAGCAAGTCGTTGATGCAGGCGCCGCCGTCCACCCGCAGTTCACGCACCGGGGCACCGCCTGCTGCCACCGCGTCACGGCTCATGGCTTTGAGCAAAGCGGTGCTCTGAAAGGCAATGCTCTCCAGCGCAGCACGCGCAATATGGGCCACCGTGGTGCCACGGGTCAGGCCGGTGATGGTGCCCCGCGCATCCGGGTTCCAGTAGGGTGCGCCCAGGCCGGTAAACGCGGGCACCATCATGACGCCGCCCGAGTCCGGCACGCTTTGCGCCAACGCCTCAACCTCCGAGCTGGCCTGTATGGCGCCCAAGCCGTCGCGCAGCCACTGAACCACGGCGCCGCCGACAAACACGCTGCCTTCCATGGCGAACTCGGTGTGTGATGTGGTCTGGGCGGCGCTGGTGGTCAGCAACCCGTTGTGAGAGGTCTGGAAAGTTTGCCCGGTGTGCATCAGCATGAAGCAGCCGGTGCCATAGGTGTTTTTGGCCATCCCCTCGGTGAAACAGGCTTGACCAAACAGCGCACTTTGCTGGTCGCCAGCCACACCGCCAATCGGAATGGTTTGGCCCAACAGACGGGCGCTGACCTCGCCAAAGTGGGCACTGGAAGGCAGCACCCGAGGCATCATGGCGCGCGGTATGTCCAGCACCTGCAACAGCTCGTCGTCCCACTGGTTCGAGTGCACATTGAACAGCATGGTGCGCGACGCATTGCTCACATCCGTCAGGTGCACCGCGCCTTCGGTGAGCTGCCACAACAGCCAGCTGTCGACGGTGCCAAACGCCAGCTCGCCGCGCTCTGCTTGTTGGCGGGCCTGGGGCACGTTATCCAGCAGCCACTTGATCTTGGAGCCTGAAAAATAGGCGTCAATCAGCAAACCGGTCTTGGCCTGAATCCGCTCAGCCAAGCCCTGCGCACGCAGTTGGGCGCAGGTTGGCTCGGCCCGGCGGTCCTGCCAGACGATGGCATGGTGAATTGGCTGGCCGGTGCGGCGATTCCACACCACCGTGGTTTCGCGCTGGTTGGTGATGCCGACAGCGTGGATGTCACGCGCCTGCAACCCGGCTTGGGCCAAGGCGTCACGGGCGGTGGCAAGCTGGGTGCGCCAGATGGCATGCGGATCGTGCTCGACCCAGCCAAGCTGCGGATACATCTGTGGCAACTCTTGCTGCGCCAAGGCGACGACATGCCCCTGGGTGTCAAACACAATGCTGCGAGAGCTGGAGGTGCCCTGGTCAAGAGCGAGCAAATAGGTCATGATGAATCACCAAACGCCAAACAGGGCAAAGCACTGTAAAACAAATCCGAACAGGCACCCATGATGAAACACACGCACAGCCACCTGTCATCAATATGACGCTCAAGTCAGGCAAGATTGTTCGTTTTGAGTGAAAAAACTTGGCCGAAGCAACAAAAACCATAGCACCAGCCCCTCAATCCACAAGGCCATTGGCGACAAAACGTGCTGAACTGATCACCCGGCTTGCCCAGCCTTGCCAATACGACGTGGCGGTGATTGGCGGCGGCGCCACCGGCCTAGGTGTGGCGCTGGATGCGGCAGCGCGTGGACTGCGCGTGGTGTTGGTGGAGTCCCATGACTTTGCCAAAGGCACCTCGTCGCGGGCCACCAAGCTGGTGCACGGCGGTGTGCGTTATCTGGCGCAGGGCAACATCACCCTGGTGCGCGAGGCTTTGCAAGAGCGCACCACCCTGCTGCATAACGCGCCGCACCTGGCGCAGGCGCTGGCCTTTGTCATGCCGTCTTACAAATTCTGGGAGGCCCCGTTTTACGGCATGGGCCTCAAGATGTACGACGCGCTGGCGGGCAAGGCGGGCCTGGGTGCCACCGAGTTCCTGAACCGCGCACAAACCCTGGCGTGTTTGCCCACGGTGCAGTCCAAAAACCTCAAAGGCGGCGTGAAATACTGGGACGGCCAGTTTGACGACGCCCGGCTGGCCATGGCCTTGGCACGCACCGCCGCCGCACATGGCGCCTTGCTGGTGAACTATTGCGCCGCCACCGGCCTGATCCATGAAGACGGCAAAGTGGTGGGGCTGAGCTGCACAGACCAGGAAACCGGCCTGAGCTACCCACTGCGGGCGCGCTGTGTGATCAACGCCGCCGGGGTGTGGGTCGATGCGTTCCGGCAAAAAGATGGCGAGGCGATTGGCCGCAGCGTCCAGCCCATGGTAGCCCCCAGCCAGGGCGTGCATATTGTGGTGGACCGGCGTTTTCTGCCAACCGACCACGCCCTGCTGGTGCCCAAAACCACCGATGGCCGGGTGGTGTTTGCGGTGCCGTGGCTGGGCAAAGTCATTCTGGGCACCACCGACACACCGCGCCATGACCTGGCCCGCGAGCCACAAGCGTTTGAGGATGAAATCGACTTCATCCTGACGGAGTCAGCGCGTTACCTGAGCCACGCGCCCACCCGGGCCGACATCCAAAGCATCTGGGTTGGCCTGCGCCCGCTGGTGCGCCCACCGGATGATGAAGGTGACAACACCAAAGGCTTGAGCCGCGAACACACCGTGCTGGTCAGCCGCAGCGGCCTGGTCACCGTGACCGGGGGCAAATGGACCACCTACCGCGCCATGGCCGAAGACGTGCTGGAGAAATGTTTTGCCGCAGGCCTGCTGGACCAGCGCGATGCGGGTGTGACCACCCACCTGATGCTGCAAGGTGCGAGTCAACCAGCAGCGGGCGGCCCCAAAATCAGCGACGCACCCGGCCTGCACACCTATGGCAGCGAGCAGCAAGACGTGTTGGCCCTGCCGGGGGCGCAGCACCAACTGGGCGGCGGTTTGAGCGAAGCCATGGTGCGTTTTGCCGCACGGTATGAATACGCCCGCACGGTGGAAGACGTGCTGGCCAGACGCTCGCGCCTGCTGTTTCTGGATGCCAAACTGGCCAGCTCACTGGCCGCCCAGGTCTGCACCATCCTGCAAGAAGAAACCGGTGTGGACCCGCAGTTGGCGGCTTTCCTCAGCCTGGCCAAACAATACCAACACCTACCGGCCTGACAGGCGCGCCCGTCAGCCGTCTAGTCGCCTGTTTAACTTTGTAAGCAAAATTGGCCTCTAGCCCTTATAAACAAAGGGCTAGAAGCTATATAAAACATAGTATTCAGCACCCTAACCCTCAAGCCAGCACAGCCGCCACCGGTCGGCGCAACGACCTGGGCAAGGTCGGGCCACGGCCAAAACGCACCACCAAATCGGGCCGCTGCTCACCCAAACCCAAGGCCGATGCAAACTGCGGGCGCAGCGCCGCCACCTCCACCGGCTGGTTCAGCATCGCGCTGCGGATGCCCAAGGCCGTGGCCTGCAACGCAAAACGCTCATAACAGCGCCCCACCTCTACCCAGTGCGCCTTGTTGGCGGCTTGCCCCACAAACACCGCGATGCCCGCCGAGCTGCGCACCTGCCGCGCATATTTGTCGTTCTCGCTTTTTGGTGTGTAGACCCAGCCAAACAGCCGCTCACCGATCCAGGCCGGGACGTTCGGGTTGCCCGAAGCCGCGCTGTACAGACCGTCGCGGGTGCGCACCGCATCCTGGCCGTTGAAGCGAATCCAGGTTTTGAGTTCCTTCACAAAGGCCGGGTCGGCCATCTGGACCGTGTTGCCTTGCACCACGTAGTCCAGCACCTGCGCCATGGCGGTTTTGTCGGTGAGCAGCAACAAGCGCACGCGGTCGGAACTGCCCGCGCGTTCTAACAGCGCCAGCTCGGCTTGGGTCAACGGCTTGGCATCAAACTCGCCCCGCGTGTTTTGCCGCAACGGGATGGCCTTGAACAAGTCGGTCGCCTGCGCCGCCGTGGGGCTGAGCGCCACCCGCACCGCGTCGGCGGCTGGGTCGAACACCACATCACCTTTGAGCCCGTGGGCCAGCGCGGCCTGGGTCAGGTTCTCAGCTGCGCAACCCAGCGACACAAACACATGGTGCAAGTCCGGGTCCACCGCAGGACACAGCCGCGCCAGATCAGGCTGGATGCTGATGGCTTGACCTGTGCCGTCCAGAGCAAACTTCCAGCACTGCGTGTTGTGGCTGGACGGCGCCAGCGTGGCGTAACGCACCAGCTCCCGGCCAAGCGCCGCACCCTGCAACCCGTTCAGGGCACCCAGCTGCCAGGTTTGGTTAGCCACCAACGCATAGCTGTTTTCAGCGGGTTCTGGGGAGCAGCCCGCGAGGAGTGTTGCGCTGCTGACAAATGCCGAGGTGTTGAACTGTCTGCGTGTGACCATGGTGCGAATTCCCTGCCTTGCAACGGCCCTCAAACCGGGGGTGTGCTTTGGGGGATTTTGCGCTTGGACTGTCTCGGAGTTATGTGCGGCACCAAACCAGCGGCGTGGTTTGCCTGCTCCGGCCCACTTCGCGAGTTACTTGCTGCGGATCTCTTGAAAACCACAAAAGAGGCTCAGTGTTTTGACGTGATGGTTCGGCCTCGACCCGAAGCGGCAATAGCACTTTCTCAAATTGACTGATCGCTGCGATCGCTCGAGCTGGCAAACGCGCTTGACTTCGATCAGCCTAAAGCGGCCACTTCTCCCGCAACTTGTGTAATTCCGCTACGACATCCCGAATTTCACCCCGAATCTGACTCAATTGGTCCAAGGTGTACTGCCGTTCCTGCTGCAGTCCAGATGACGGCAGGCCCACAACATTGGTAACGGTGATAGTTGCAGAGTTCGTTCCCCAACGGCCGTGAACAAAGTTGTTGCGCGTGTCCCTGATTTGATCGACCCGATCCAACCACCGTTTCCAAGCAGTGATCGCGTTAGCTTCTAGACCTTCATTACTACGCTTAATCTCCAACTGCTTGCGGACTGCCTTGAGCTTGTCCCCCAGCCCTTTGGAGTTGTACTTTTTTGACTGTCCTTCAACGTCAATTCCATCATCAAACCAGGCGATACATAGCCCCAAATTCAATTCCAAACGCGAAAGTTCAAAAAGTATGTGACCAAGGTTCGAAGCCGCAGCATCTTCCAGATCCCATCCGATCTGCATTTGTTCAGCTAAGGTTCTTCCGTTCATGATTCGCTAGGGGGTAAATTGCATCATATCGGGAGGATATATCCGGTACGCGGGTAGCAAGAGAGTTAACTGCTCCAAAGCAGTCAAAGGCCAGTGACCGCACTTGGCCCGTTTCCGACATCGAAACGGAACCCTGAATCCCAACTCTTCGGTGGGCGAACAAAAGCCGTATGCCAGCAGGGGATGGGTTGGGGTGGCGGCCGATTTCTGGGCCTTTGACAGTATGAGGCCGCCGCTCCAACCCATCCCCGGCCACCCACAATCGCCGAAATTCCCACCGACTCCGACCTGGGGAAATCGTCCACAGACACAGCTCAAACCTCCTGCAAAGACCCACGCAGCCAACGACATGGGCATCATCATCCATGCGGGGTTGCAAGAGCATGAACACCACAATCTCTGGCAAGGACAAAGGCAGCGGCCCATCGCAAAACCAGCACCCGCATGCCTGCAAGGTCTACCCCGAACTTGTACATTGCCAAAGCATCTGCCACATGGCCACAGACTTCAAATCGAGGAACCCAAATGACTTCGTACGACTACCAACTCTTTGTCATTGGCGGCGGCTCAGGTGGTGTGCGTGCGGCGCGCATCGCCGCTGGCCTGGGCGCGCGGGTGGCGATAACCGAGGGGTTTCGTTACGGTGGCACCTGTGTCATTCGGGGCTGTGTGCCCAAAAAACTGTTGGTCTACGCCGCCCACTTTGCCGAAGACTTTGCCGATGCCAAGGGATTCGGCTGGAGCGTGCCGCCTGCCGAATTCTCTTGGGCCAAACTGATTGAGGCCAAAGACCAGGAAATCGCCCGCCTGAGCGGCATTTACAAAGACAACCTGATGGGCGCCAAGGTGACGGTGTTGCACGGCAATGCCCGTCTGGTGGACCCGCATACCGTGGTGGTGAATGGCCAGCACATCCGGGCAGAACACATCCTGATCGCCACCGGTGGCACGCCCTATTTACCCGCCATCCCAGGCATCGAACACGCCCTCACCTCCAACGAGGTGTTTGACTTGCCACATTTGCCCAAACGGGTGCTGATTGTGGGCGGTGGTTACATTGCCGTGGAATTTGCGGGCATCCTCAACGGGCTGGGCGCGCAGGTCACCCTGTGTTACCGGGGGCAACACATCTTGCGCGGTTTTGATGACGAGGTGGCGTTGCACCTGCAGGCCGAGATGGTCAAAAAAGGCATCACCGTGCTGCTGAACCAGGACGTGGCGCAGATTGAAAAGTTGCCGGATGGCAGTTTGTCTGTGGCGCTGGCTGGCACGCAGCAGGCTGCACCGCTGGTGGTAGATGCGGTGTTGTACGCCACAGGCCGGGTGCCCAACACCCAGGGCCTGGGGCTGGCCGAACTAGGCGTGGCATTGGACAACAAAGGGGGCGTCAAGGTGGATGCCTTTGGCCGCACCAATGTGGCCAGTGTGCATGCGGTGGGTGATGTGACCAACCGCATTGCACTCACGCCAGTGGCCATTCGGGAAGGTGCGGCGCTGGCCAACACGCTGTTTGGCCCGACGCCTGTCAACGCCGATCTGACCATCGTGCCTTCGGCCGTGTTCAGCCACCCGCCGGTGGGCGTCGTCGGGCTGACCGAGGCCCAGGCGCTGGCCCAGTTTGGCGAGATCGATGTTTACAGCAGCACCTTTCGCAGCATGCGCCACACCTTGTCGGGGTCCAATGAACGCACCCTGGTCAAACTGATTGTGGACAGTGCCAGCCAACGTGTGCTGGGCGCCCACATGGTGGGTGCCGATGCGCCTGAGATCATCCAGGGCCTGGCGATTGCCATCCGCATGGGGGCCAGCAAAGCGGACTTTGATGCCACCGTGGCCTTGCACCCTTCAGCAGCGGAAGAGTTTGTGACCCTGCGCCACAAGGTCGTCAAAAAAAGAGCGGCGTGAGTTGCGCTTGAAGAAGAACTTGCTGAACAGTAACCGCCAGTCACAACCCCAAACGTTTGAGGATGTTCAACACCTTTTCCTCAAGAACGGCTTTGGTGAACGGTTTAACGATGTAGCCTGATGCACCCTGATGGGCTGCCAGAACGATGTCTTCTTTTCTGGCTTCTGCAGTCACCAGCAGGAACGGCAGGTGTTTGAGTTTGTCGTCTTTTTTGATCTCGGCCAGCAACTGAAAGCCCGTCATGTTGGGCATGTTGATGTCACTGACCACAAAATCGAAGTCGCCGTTTTTAAGCATGCGCAAGGCGACAGCGCCGTCTTCGGCTTCCTCGGCATGGACAAAACCGGCTTCTTTGAGCAGGTTTCGGATGATGCGACGCATGGTGGAGAAGTCATCAACTATCAAAAATCGGAGATCAGAAGTCATCACAAACACTCAACACATGCGGGTCCAAACATCAAAGAGGGATTTTCCTCCAATTCTGGGGGGTGCTTGTCGCAATCCAGACGTTCAACCCGAAGATTTTTCACCAAATTTGATTCAATGCAGCCGAGACTGATCGGCTTGGGTTTTAATAACGACTTCAACAGTTCGACTCACGCCAATGCCAGCCCCCTTAAGCAAAGAAGAAGCCTACGCCAGACTGGGTTCAATCACGCGGGAAATGCATGAAGCACTTACCGTGCTGGGCAACAACCAGTTGCAAGATATCGTGGAGGAGATCCCCCAGGCCAGGGATCGTCTGGCCTATGTGGGCCAAATGACAGAAGACGCAGCCAACAAGGTGCTGAACCTGGTGGAGTCTGCCAAGCCAGAATGTGATGACCTGAACCGTCGCGCCCAAGATCTGAGCACGCTGCTGGCCAAATTTGCCAGCGCCGACGACCTGAGCCTGGCGAAAGCGCGCGGCCTTCTGATCACCTGCAGCAAGTTTTTTGAGCGTACCGGCGCTTTCTCCCAGGTACAGGCCGAGGTTCTCAGTGACATCATGATGGCCCAGGATTTTCAGGATTTGTCTGGGCAAGTGATCAAGAAGGTGATCAACATCATCAACCGCACCGAGATGCAGCTGGTGAACCTCTTGGTCGACAGCGCGCCCGAGGTGGCCACGACCCAAGAGCAAGCGCCAGAAATGCCAATTTCTGTGGACACGCACACACTGGATGGCCCGCAGACTGCCGACAAAGCCCTCAAGCAAGACGACGTCGACGACTTGTTGGCATCCCTGGGGTTTTAGTATTTTTGGGGCGTCGCCAGAGCACTGGCGACTTGGCCGTACTGCCACCTCTGACACCACCCCCGTGTCATCAACCTCACCCGATTTGGCCCCAGGCTGCCTGGCGACGACGCGCGCACGGTAGCCCGTCTGGCTTGCGCTGCGCACGCAGAGCAAGCCACCAATCACCCGGCTGACCACGCTCGGCAGCGGGTCTCGCCCAAGTTATTACAATTAATTCTTATTTACTTCTGACTCGCTACGATGCCTTTCCGCTGTTGCCGCCGCAAGGCTCTGGTTCTGTTTTTTGCGGCGTTGGTCGGCAGTGGCTGCAGGGCTGACACGACCCCAGCCAAGCCCCCTGCTTTCGCGGCCCCCCGCAAGTTGGCTGCAGGCTTAGGCAGTGGCATCGCCGATGGCGTGTTTCCACGCACCGTGGTGCACTACGTCGGCAAGACCACGATTGCCCATCGCCCACTGCGGGTGGCTGTGCTGTCTACTGGCCAGAACGACGGGGTGTTGACACTTGGCTTGGTGCCTGTGGGCACCACACGCGACGACCAAGGCAACCTGTACGCGCCCTACCTGTTGGATGGCTTTGCCGACAGGCTGACCGAAATGCGCCACACCGCAGATCTGGGCGTGCGCAGTGCGCCCGACCTGGAGGTGCTGGCCACCCTGCGGCCTGATCTCATCTTGGTCAACAAAGCCATGCTGACGTCGCAAATGCAAGCGCTTTACCAGCGCATTGCGCCCACCGTGGTCACGCGGGGTAATGGTGTCAACTGGAAGATCGACTTCCTGCTGCTGGCCGACGCGCTGGGGCGGACCGACCTGGCTCGCGCGTGGCTGGCACGCTACCACGCAGATGCCGCTGCGCTGGCGGGGCGCTGGCCAAAAGAAACTGCACCCAGCGTCTCGTTCGTGCAAGCCAATGCGATGCGCAACCGCATCATGGGCGTACGCTCTTTTGCTGGCAGCATCGCCGAAGACCTTGGCCTGCAGCGCCCGCCCAGTCAGCGTTTTGCGGGTAACTCCCAAGACATCAGCGCTGAACTGCTGGACCAGGCAGACGCCGACTGGATTTTTTACGCCGCCCGCGACAAATCGCTCTCCGGCCTGACCGGCTCGCCACTTTGGCCACGCCTGCGTGGTGCCGCACAAGGCCACAGCGTGCGCGTCGGGCTCGACCCGTTTTACCTCAACGCTGGCCCGCTGGCAGCACGCACCGTTCTGGACACGCTGGCGCATACCACCCTCTTGACACCCCCCACCCCATGACCGTTTTCCCTGCTGCCACCCCGGCCCGCCGTCTCGCCCGGGGCGTGGGCCTGTTGTTGCTTCTGGCTGCGCTAGGCGGCTTGGTGTTGGCCAGTGTGTCGCTCGGCTCGCGCCCTATTGCCATCGGCAGGTTATGGGACGTGCTGTGGCAACCCGATGGCAGCATGGAGTCTGCCATCGTCTGGCAGATGCGCATGCCCCGCACAGCGCTCGGCCTGGCGGTGGGTGCCGCCTTGGGCGTGGCCGGTGGGCTGATGCAGGCGTTGACGCGCAACCCGCTGGCTGACCCCGGCCTGCTTGGCATCAACGCTGGCGCGGCGCTCGCGGTGGTGCTGGCCATGTCGGTGTTCGGCATTGGCAACTACCTCGGTTATGTCGGCTTTGCGATGCTGGGTGCCATGCTGGCGGCCATTGGGGTGTACCTGCTGAGCAGCGGTGCGGCGCCAAGCGCCCAACGGGTGCGCTTGCTGCTGGCGGGGATGGCCATCAGCGCTTGCCTGGCGTCTTGTACCGGCATCATCACCCTGTTTGACAGCAACACCTTTGACGCCTACCGCTTTTGGGTGGTGGGTGCGCTGGACGGGCGCAACGCCAAGGTGTTGTTACCGATGTTGCCACTGGTGTTGGCTGGCATTGGCATTGCGTTGTGCCAGGCGCGTGCGCTGGACGCCATCGCTTTGGGCGATGAATTTGGTCAGGCGCTGGGCCTGCGGCTCAAGCCGGTGCGCATCTGGAGCTTTATAGCGATTGCCTTGCTTTGTGGCGCGGCAACGGCAGCGGCTGGGCCGATTGCGTTTGTGGGCTTGGTGATACCGCATGCGGTGCGCTTGTTGGTGGGGCCGCACTGGCGCTGGATACTGCCCTACGGACTGCTGGCCGGGCCGGTGCTGGTGCTCGGCAGCGACATCGTCGGCCGACTCATCGCGGTCCCCAGCGAAATTGAGGTTGGCATCGTGACCGCCTTTGTTGGCGCACCGGTGCTGCTGGGCTTGGTGCAGCGCAGCCGCCGAGGTAGCGCGGTATGAAGCCCAAACTCAGCCACGGCATCTGGGCCGAACTGGCTCACCAGCGTACCCGCATCGTGCTCGGCTTGCTGCTCGCCGCAGGTGTGGCGGTCAGCCTGATGGGGCTGCGCCTGGGCAGCTACGCACTGGCCTGGCAACCATTTCTTGCCACCTTGTGGGGCGGTGGGGATGACATGGGTCGCATGGTGCTGCTGGACCTGCGCCTGCCGCGCGCGCTGGTCGCCCTGGGCGCAGGTGCGGCGCTGGCCACCGCCGGGGCGATCTTCCAAAGCCTGTCGCGCAACCCGCTGGCAAGTCCCGACATCATCGGGCTGACCACCGGCTCGGCCACCGGTGCGCTGGTGATGATCTTGTGGCTGGGCGACCAGCCGCTGAACGTGCCACTGGGTGCGCTGGTGGGGGGGCTGGCGACCGTGCTGCTGGTGTATCTGTTTAGCCTGCAGCGCGGCATGCACGGGCAACGCCTGGTGTTGATCGGGCTGGCGATTGCGGCCATGTTGGCATCGGTCAACGACTTTTTGCTGACCCGTGCCGAACTGGACCAGGCGCTGCAGGCCAAGATGTGGCTGCACGGCAGCCTGCAAGGCAGCGGCTGGTTGCAAGCGCAGCGTCTGGGACTGGGCTGCGCGCTGCTGCTGCCCCTGGCCTGGCTGCTCAGCCCGCGCCTGCACCTGCTGGAAATGGGTGACGAGCTGGCCACCAGCCTGGGGCTGAACGTGCGCCGCAGCCACGCCTACCTGACCCTGGTGGCGGTGGCGCTGACCGCGCTGGCCATCGCCTGTGCCGGGCCAATTGGCTTCATCGCGCTGGCCGCGCCGCAGCTGGCGCGCCGCCTGTGCCGGGCACCCGGCATCGGTCTGTGGAGTGCCGCGCTGATGGGCGCTGTGTTGTGCGCCAGCGCGGATTTGCTGGCGCGGCTGATGCTCGCGCCTTTTCAGATCCCGGTCGGTCTGGTCACCAGCGCACTGGGCGGCGCCTACCTGGTTTACCTGCTGGCCCGCGAATGGCAAGCGCAATGACATGCCCCCAAGCGCCACAGGTTTCTGACCTGCGCGCCGTCTTGACTATTTAAGAATCCTATGCACGCCTTACCCTCCTGCCGCCTGCGTGGCGAAGACCTGACTCTGGCTTACGGCGACACCCGCGTGGCCGAGCACCTGAGCGTTGCCATTCCCGACGGCAAATTCACCGTCATCGTTGGGCCCAACGCCTGCGGCAAATCCACCTTGCTCAAAGCGCTGGCTCGGCTGCGTGCGCCGCAAGCTGGCCAAGTGCTGCTGGACGGCGCCTTGATTGGCAGCTACCCAACCCGCGAAGTGGCCCGCCGCCTGGGGCTGTTGCCGCAAACCGCCACCGCGCCGGAGGGCATCCGCGTGGCCGAACTGGTGGCGCGCGGGCGCCATCCCCACCAAAGCCTGTTTGGCGGCTGGACGGCACAAGACGACCAGATCGTGGCCCAGGCGCTGCGCGCCACCGCCATCGAAGATTTGGCCGACCGGCTGGTTGATGAACTCTCAGGCGGTCAGCGCCAACGTGTCTGGGTGGCGATGGTGCTGGCGCAAGACACCCAGTTGCTGCTGCTTGACGAACCCACCACTTACCTCGACCTGGCGCACCAGATTGACCTGCTGGAGCTGTTTCGCGACCTGAACCGCCACGCGGGACGCACGCTGGTGGCGGTGCTGCACGACCTGAACCACGCCTGCCGCTACGCTGACCATCTGGTGGTGCTGCGCCAGGGCCAGCTCATCGCCCAGGGTGCGCCGAGCGACATCATCACGGCGCAGTTGGTCGAGCAGGTGTTTGACCTGCCCTGCCAAATCATCAACGACCCAGTCTCAGGCACACCGCTGGTGATACCACTGGGACGCAAGCGGCCATAACGCGCCCCTACTTGCTACAAATAAAGAAGCTACTAGCCCTTTTAAAATAAGGGCTAGAGGCCTTTTTCTTACAAATCCATCTTGAACATCAGCTTGGTCGTGCGCGGTGCGCCCGCAGCCAGCCGGGAACCCCCGGCGGCCCAGTATTCCTTGTCGGCCACGTTGTCCATGTTGACTTGCCAGGTGGTCTGGTGGCCCCACAAACGGGTGGTGTAACGCGAGCCGATGCTGAAGGTGGTCACCCCGCCCAAGTAGGCTTGGTCCAAGTCGTTCACGGGACGCGGACCGGTGTAATAAGCCCCGCCGTTGATCGACAACCCCGGCACGCTGGTCAGCGCGTAAGACAGGAAGGCGCTGCCGGTGCGCTTGGCGGTGTTTTCCGGGCTCTTGCCGTTGTAGGTCGCGTTGATGTCACTGAATTCAGCGTCCAGCCATTGGGTGGATGCCTGCCAGGCCAGTTGTTTGGTGAACTGGCCCTGCGCCGACAGCTCTAAACCGGTGTAATTCTTCTTGCCATCGGCGGTGTAGACATTGCTGGCGTTGGTGTAGTAGCCAGGTTGTTGGATGTCAAACAGCGCGGCCGACACCAGCATGCCGCCACCTGAGCGCCAGCGCATGCCTAACTCTTTTTGGCGGCTCACACCCGGCGCCAGACGCTCGCCCACGTTGGCTGTGTTCGCAGGTGCGGTTTCACCTTGCTCCAGCCCTTGGGCAAACGAGGTGTAGGCCGACAGCGACGGTGTGACCTTGTAGACCAGTGCCGCCATCGGGGTGGTTTTGCCATCGTCGTAGTGGTTGGTGCCCTGGTCGCTCGTGTAGTTGCTGTGCCGCAGGCCAGCCATGGCCAACCATTGCGATGACAGCGTCACCTGGTCCAAGGCATACACGCCAGTGTCAACAGTCGCCAGGCCAAGGGTTTTAGGGGCAGTCGGGACAGCGGCCAAAGTCACCGTGGTGAGGGGGATCGGGTTGTACAGGTTCTGCGAAGCGATGCTGTAGTTGCGCTGGTAAACCGGGTCTTGGTTATAACGGGTGCGGCTTGCCCCCAAGGTGAGGTTGTTCTGAAAACCAGCGACGGTGAAGCTGCCAAACAGCTCAGCGCGCAACAAATCGGAGCTTGCATCCAGGCTTTGGATGTTGCCACTGATGCTGCCACTGCCGGTGGCGACATTGGTCACAGTGAAGGTCGGGAGTTGGCGGTCACGATGCGCCTGCGACTGGCCGGCCTCCAGCGTCAGCACCCAGTTGTCGTCGATCAGGTAGTCGGCTCGCAGCTGCACATTGCGGATATCTGTCTCAAAATTGGACCAATCGGGGCCCACCAATTGGCGCGGGTCTACCGCATGTGGCAAGGTGATGACGCCATTGACCGCGGCTGGCAAGTTCACACCCACCTGTTCGGTGATTTTGCGGTGGTCGTAGTCCACATCCATCTTCAGCGTCAGGCGGCTGTTGACCCGCCAGTCAAACGCGGCGGAGACAAAGCTGCGTTCACCGTCGTCCACGCCATTCATGTACGAGCCCAGTGTGCCACCCGCCGCGTTGATGCGCAGGCCGTACTGCTGCTCGTCGCCAAACCGGCGGCCCAAGTCCAGCGTGGCCAAGGCCGTGCCGTATTGGTCCACCTCGACGCCCACCGTCGTCACCGGCTGGTCGCCCGCGCGTTTGGTCACCAAGTTGACAACACCCGACGGTGTGGTGAAGCCGTAATACAGGGCTGAAGCGCCTTTGAGCACTTCAACCCGCTCTTTGTTTTCCATCGGAATTTGCGAAAAATTGAGCACCGGCACCGAACCGTTGAGGCGGTAGTTGGTGCGGTTTTCAACACCAACGCCGCGAATCACCAGTTGGTCCCAGGTTTCGCCACCGTTTTGCTGGCGCGTGACACCGGCCGTGTTACGCAACGCGTCGTACACACCATCTGCGCCTTGCAGGTCCAACACATCACGGGTGACCACATTCACGGTGGACGGCACATCCATGATGCTGGAGCCGCGAAAGCTACCGGCTTCAACCGTCTCCGGCACGAAGCCGTCCGCCGTGACTGCCGTCACAGCCACGGTCGACAGGCTGGGTGCATCGGCTTGCTGGGCATGGGCGGCATGCACGCCGTACAAGACGGACAAGAAAAAAGGAATTTGACGGAGTTGGAAGCAACGACGCATAGGAATAGTTATGAGGGGACAAGAAAAGTTGAGCGCGCGATTCTATCTACACAAATGAGAATCACTTGCAACAAACAAATTCCCCTACTGGGAGCAGGCCAGCCCCAAGGTCGTTTTATGCGCTGATGCGCCGACGTACCGCCTGCAAGATGCCACGCAAAATGGCGATCGGCTCGGGCGGGCAGCCCGGCACGGTGACGTCCACCGGGATCACCTTGTCGACCCGACCGCAGGTGGCGTAAGTCTCACCAAAGATGCCGCCGTTGCAGGCGCAGTCGCCCACCGCCACCACCAGCTTGGGCTCAGGCGTGGCCTCATAGGTGCGTTTGAGGGCCATCTCCATGTTGCGCGACACCGGGCCGGTGACCAGCAGCAGGTCGGCATGGCGCGGGCTGGCCACAAACTTGATGCCCAGGCCGCCGATGTTGTAGTAGGGGTTGCCCAGCGCGTTGATTTCCATCTCGCAGCCGTTGCAGGAGCCCGCATCCACTTCACGGATGGCCAGTGCATTCCCCAAAATAGAGAGCAGCTCTGCGTGTATTCGTGAGGGCTCGGACTGGTTTTGCTCACCAATATCGGGGGCAGCCTCGGTCGGAATGCCAACCCGGGCGATCTGACGGACGACTTTCCAGATCATGCGATGTTCCTCATAGGTCTTGCCCCGAATAACTCAGGTTGAACGACTTGTTGATGAGCGGGAAGTCAGCCACGATGTCTTTCATGATGGCGTGCTCCAGCACCGGCCAGTTTTGCCAGGACGGGTCGTGCAGATGGCAGCGCGTGATGCGATGGCCCTGGTCGGCACCGGCGAGTTCCAGCGCCACCACAATCTCACCACGCCAGCCTTCAATCCAGCCAATCCCGCGCGATGGTTGGTCTGGCAAAACCACATCGGTGTGCACCGGGCCTTCTGGCATCTCGCGCAGGATGCGCTCGATCAGGCGGATGGATTCCAACAGCTCCTGAAACCGCACCAGCGCACGGGCGCCCACATCACCCCGCGTGTGGCCTGCCATCACCACGCGCAGCTGGTCATAGGGTGTAAACGGGTGGTCACAGCGCAAGTCGCGCGCCTGGGCGCTGGCGCGACCGGCCAGTCCGGTCAGGCCAAGCTGCGCAGCCAACTCGGGCAGCACCCGGCCGGTGGTGATGAAGCGGTCTTGCAGCCCGGCATGGGCCTCAAACACATCAAACAGTTTTTTCACGTCGATCAACACCGCGTCGCAGCAGGACATCAGCTGCGTCTGGCCCGCAGCGCTGATGTCGGCTTGAACCCCGCCGGGCACAACGCAGTCCATCATCAACCGGTGGCCAAAAGCGGCCTTGCAGGCCCGCAACCAGTCTTCACGCAGGCGCGAAAACTGTGCCAGGGCGAACGCAAAAGCCACGTCGTTGCCCAGCGCACCCAGGTCGCCCAGGTGGTTGGCGACACGCTCGCATTCCAGCAACAAGGCGCGTAACCAGGCCGCGCGTGGTGTGACCTGGGTCTGGCAAATGGACTCCAACGCCATGCCATAAGCCCAGGCGTAGGCCACGGTGCTGTCGCCCGAGACCCGGCCCGCCAGTCGGTATGCGTCCAGCGCAGGCAGCTGGGTCATGCGCTGCTCGATGCCTTTGTGGGTGTAGCCCAGGCGCTGCTCCAGGCGCAAGAGCTTTTCACCCACCACCGAGAAGCGGAAGTGGCCCGGCTCGATGATGCCCGCGTGCACCGGGCCCACCGCAATCTCGTGCACGCCCTCGCCTTCGACCCGCACAAATGGGTAGTCGTGCAAGGCGCCCGGCGTGGGTACGGGCAGGGCCTGCGGGTCTTGCAGCAAGGGGTGATCGTCGGCAGCCCAGGCGCCGTGGTTGAGCCAGGGCCGTTGATCCTTGGCACCGTCCGCCACCACGCCCGACAAATCAGCGGCCGCGCGCTGCATGCGTGAGGCCGCTGGGAACAGCGCCGACAGGTCGGGATAGCTGGCATCAGCTGGCAGCGGCAGTTCCAGCCAAAACAGGCCGTCCCGCGTGGCATAGGCAACAAATAGGGCTCTAGCCCTTATATTATCTGGGCCAGTAGCTTCCGAATACATAGCACCAGAAGCCCACAGCGCAACCAGTCGGCCGCCTTGCGCGTGCACCGCGCTGGCGGCTTCGAGCCACTGCGCGGCTGTGACCTGGCCAAACCACACCGGCACGGGTGCGGGCAAGGCTGCAAATTCAAGGTCCAGACCCGCCATCTTCATCGCATCAGCCTCCCATCATGCGTGCAGCGGCCACGTACCAGCCGTTGAGGTAAGGCGGGATGTACAGGCCCAGCGCCAACCCCAAGCCCAGGTGGACAAACACCGGCACCAGCGCGGGCGGGTGCGCCAGCCGCTTCAAAGAGGTGTCGCCAAACACCATCGGCAAAACCCTAACCAGCATCGACGCAAAGGCCACGCCCAGCGCCAAAAACAGGAACGGTGTGGCCCAGGGTTGCTCACGCATGGCGGTGGTCAGAATCAAAAATTCGCTGGCAAACACGCCAAACGGCGGCATGCCCAAAATGGCCATCACACCGAGCATCAGGCCCCAGCCGACTGCCGGGTTGACCTTGATCAGGCCACGGATCTCGCTCATGGTCTGGGTGCCCGCCTTTTGGGTGGCGTGGCCCACGGTGAAAAAGATCGCGGATTTCACCAGCGAATGCACCGTCATGTGCAGCAGTCCGGCAAAACTGGCAATCGGCCCACCCATGCCAAAGGCAAAGGTGACCAGGCCCATGTGTTCGATGCTGGAGTACGAAAACATGCGCTTGACGTCTTTTTGCCGCGAGATAAAAAACGCCGCCACCACCACCGACAGCAGGCCAAACCCCATCATCAGCTGGCCCGCCATCTGGGTGCCCAGCGCGCTGTCGGTCAGCACCTTGCAGCGCAGCACCGCGTACATCGCCACATTGAGCAGCAAGCCAGAGAGCACCGCCGACACCGGCGTCGGCCCTTCGGCATGGGCATCGGGCAGCCAGCTGTGCAAGGGCACCAGGCCGATCTTGGTGCCGTAACCAATCAGCAGGAAGACAAAAGCCAGCGACATGATGGTCGGGTCGAGCTGGCCCTTGATGTCGGAGAGGCTGGTCCACAACAAAGTGGCGTGTTCCGAGCCGAGCACCTTGTCAGCCGCCATGTAGATCAGGATCGTGCCAAACAACGCCTGCGCAATACCCACGCCGCACAAGATGAAGTATTTCCAGGCCGCCTCCAGGCTGGCCGGTGTGCGGTAGACGCTGACCAGCAGCACGGTGGTGAGTGTGGCCGCCTCCATCGCGACCCAGAGCAGCCCCAGGTTGTTGGTGGTCAGCCCCAGCAGCATGGTGAAGCCAAACAGCTGGTACATGCTGTGGTACAGGCGCATGCGTTTGGGTGTCATCTTGCCGTGGTCCTGCTCGATGCGCATGTAGGGGCGCGAGAAGATCGCGGTGGTCAGGCTGACAAAGGCAGTCAGCGTCACCAGAAACACGTTGAGCGGGTCGATATAAAACTGCCGCGCCCAGAGAAACTGCGGCCCGCCCTCAATCACCTCATAGGTCATCACACAGGCGGCCAGAAAGGTCCACAGGCTGAAACCCACATTGACATCGCGCGCACGCGGCCAATGCCCCACCAGCGCCAGCACCAGGCCACCCAGCAGAGGAATCCCCAGAACAAGACTCAAGGCGTGCATATCAGGTTCAATCTTCCTTGAGGGTTTCGAGTTTGCGGATGTCCAGGCTGTCGAACTTCTCGCGGATCTGGAACATGAACACCCCCAGGATCAGCACGCCCACCAGCACGTCCAGCGCAATGCCAAATTCCACAATCATCGGCATGCCGCTGGTGACGGTGGTGGCGGCAAATAACAAACCGTTTTCCATTGACAAAAAGCCAATCACCTGCGGAATCGCCTTGGAGCGGGTGATCATCATCATGAACGACAACATCACACAAGCCAGCGCAATGCCCAGCGCACCACCGGCCAGCGAGTCCGACAGGCGCGAAATCGGCAGTGCCAAACTAAAAGAAAAAATCACCAGCCCAATGCCCACCAACAAAGTGGTCGGGATGTTGATCAGGGTCTCCACATCCCAGCGCACATTGAGTTTGCGGATCAGGCGGTGCAGCATCAAAGGAATGAACACCACCTTGAGCAACAAGGTGAGCGTGCCAGAGATGTACAGCTCCGGTTGGTGGGTGACATAACCCAGCAAAAAGGACGCCGCCACCAGCGCCGCGCCCTGGATCATGAACAGGTTGATCAGCGACACAATGCGCCGCTGCGCAATCATGGCAAACGACAGCAACAAGATCAGCGTGGCAAACAGGTTGATCAGCTGGGGCACGAACTTGATCATTTCCCCCCCAGCAACACGTTCACCAGCAGACCAATCACCGCCATCAGGAAGGCGGTGCCCAGAAACTCCGGCACCCGGAAGATGCGCATCTTGGCACTCGCCGTCTCGATCATGGCCATCAACATGCCGCCCAGCGCCAGCTTGAACACCAGCACCGGCAGGGCCAGCAGCAAGGCCAGCGGCGCGTTGGCCTCGGCCACGCCCCACGGGAAAAACAGCGCCAGCCCGATGCACGAATAGGCAAACAATTTCAGGCTGGCCGCCCACTCCAGCAGGGCCAGGTGACGTGCTGAATACTCCAGGATCATGGCCTCGTGGATCATGGTGAGTTCCAGGTGGGTGTCGGGGTTGTCCACCGGCACCCGGGCGTTTTCCGCCAGCGACACCATGGTGAACGCCACCCCGGCGAGCAACAGACTCGGGTAAATCGCCAGATCGCGGTGCGCCAGAGTCTCCACCATGGTGGTCAGCGAGGTGGAGCCGGTGATCATCGAGGCACAAAACAGCACCATCAGCAAGGCTGGTTCAGCCAAAAAGCCCACCAGCATTTCACGCCGTGCACCCAGCGTGCCAAAGGCGGTGCCCACATCCATCGCCGCCAGCGAGATGAACACCCGCGCTAGCGCAAACAGGCCCACCAGCGCAATCGCATCGGCGGCGGGTGACAGCGGCAGGTCGGTCGAGAGCGTTGGAACAATCGCGCTGGCCAGCAACATACAACCAAACACCACATAGGGCGCAAAGCGGTACAGCGGTGAGGCGTGTTCGGCCATCAGCGACTCTTTGTTGAACAGCTTGTGCAGGTTCATGTAGGGCTGCAGCAGGCTCGGCGCCGACTTGTTTTGCAACCAGTGGCGCCACTGGTTGATCCAGCCGGTGAGCAGCGGCGCCAGCAGCAAGGCCGCGACCAGGGCCAACACTTGCGAGAAAACACCCAGCGCACTCATCGTTTCACCACCAGCAACACCACGATCAGGGTGACAAAGCTGTACATCAGGTACACCGCGATCCGTCCCTGCTGCAACACCCCCACCAGCTTGGACAACCACGCCACCAAGCGCGCCAGCGGCAGGTACAACGCGTGCCACAGCGGGTCTTCCACCGTGACCTGGTAACTGGGCTGGGTATCCAACGCACTCGGCAAGTGTTTGGTGATGCGGAAAAACGGGTCGAAGATTTGCCGGATCGGCTGGCCAAACCCCTCTGCGCTGTCCTGCATGCGCGCGGTCTGCCAGGGGTGGCCACAGTCCCAGGGGGGCACCCGGCGCAGGCGGCCGTGGTAGAGGCGGCGCACCAGCACAAAGGCGATGCCAAAGCTCAGCACCACACCCAGCATAAAAATCACTGGTGCGTAACTGGCGCGGTCCACGTTCACCGGCACCAGCAGCCAGCTGCTGTTGTCCACCATCTGCGCCAGCCCGGCACCCACCAGACTGCGTGTCACCGGGTCCATCAGGGCAATCACCTGGTTGGGAAACAGACCCAACACCCCACAGCCCGCCACCAGCCACAACATGCCCAGCCGCTCCAAGCGCCCGGCGTCATGCGCTTGCGTCAACTTGGCCAGACGCGGCTGGCCCAAAAACACCACCCCAAAATACTTGACCATGGTGTACCCCGACAACGCCGCAATCAGCGCAATCAGTGCCGCCATCACCGGCACCAGCATGTCCAGGAACGAGCCCGGCAAGCCGGTGGTGAACAAAAAGCTTTGCAACAGCAACCACTCGGCCACAAACCCGCCAAACGGCGGCAGCCCAGCGCAAGCCAACACCCCAACCAGGGTCGGCCAGGCCACCCAGGGCATGAAACGCATCAGCCCACCGAGCTTGTCCAGGCTGCGCTCACCCGTGGCATGCAGCACCGCACCGGTGCTGCAAAACAGCAGGCCTTTGAAAAACGCATGGCTGAGCATGTGGTAGAGCGCGGCGGTGAGCGCCAAGGCCGACAGGGTCTGCATGCGGTAGCTTGAGAACAACAGCGCCAAACCGATACCAGCGCACATCAGCCCGATGTTTTCAATGCTGGAGTAGGCCAGCAGGCGCTTCATCTCGACCTGCACCGTGGAGAACACCACACCAAACAGTGCCGAGGCCAGCCCCAACCCCATCAGCAACACGCCCCACCACCAGAGGCGGGTTGGCAACAGGTCAAACGACACCCGCAAGATGCCGTACAGCGCAATCTTGAGCATCACCCCGCTCATCAACGCCGACACCGGCGACGGTGCCGCCGGGTGCGCCTCGGGCAACCAGACATGCAAAGGCAACAAACCAGCCTTGGCGCCAAAACCAAACACCGCCAGACAGAACGCCACCGAACCCCAGAGCGGATTCAGGTGCTGCGCACGCATGTTGGCAAAGGTGTAGTCACCGGTGTTGGCCTGCAACACACCAAAACACAACAAAATGCCCAGCGCCCCCACATGCGCCACCAGCATGTAGAGGTAACCGGCACTGCGGATTTCCGGCAGACGGTGGTTGGCCAGCACCAAAAAGAAGGAAGAAAACGCCATGGTTTCCCACATCACCATGAACACATAAGCGTCGTCCGCCAGCACCACCATCACCATGCTGGCCAGAAAAACGTGGTACTCCAGACACAACAGGCCCGGCGGTGTGCCCTCCTCCTGTCGGAAGTAACCCGCAGCAAAGGTTGACACCCCAGCCGACACGCCACCGATGAGCAACAAGAAAAAAGCCGACAAGCTGTCCAGACGCAAATGGAAAGGCAATTGGGGCAAACCCAGCGGCAGCACCGCCACCTCGGGGCTGGCAAAGGCGGCACTCAACGCCACCGCCATCAGGCCCACCGAGGCCAGCGCGCCCAGCGGAAACAGCAGCACCGACACCACCCGGAAACGTCGCAGCGCAGCAATGCCCGCCAACCCGATCAGCAGCCAAGCCAACACAACCAGCAGCACCCCATCCAGGTGGCTCCAGTTGATGGCCTCAAGAAAACTGCTCATGTATCGGCACCCAATGCGAGGTGGTGAAAAGGCGTTGGATATTACACCCGGCCTTTTTGGGGCCATGGCGGCCAACATGCCAAACAGAGCACAATGCCGGTGCCGGGCTAAAATGCCTCAACGAGAGCTCACATCATGAACCTTTTTTACCGCCCCAAGTACGAATCCGAGATCACGCAGTTCCTCAAAGCGTTCAAGGCCAGCAACCCGGCCGTCGCAGAGAGACAGCGCCAAGGCCGCAGCTTGTTGTGGGACAAAACGGTTGACCGTGAAGCCGCTGAGCAATTCCGCGAGGCCCGGGTGGCGCAACAGCCCTATGTTTACCAAAGTGCTGGTGAATAATAGCGTTATCCCCTCTCAGCCCTCATCCAACAAGCATCTTTAGCTATCTAATAAATAGCAACTCATTTGCGCAATGGTTGCATCGGCAGCGCCGGTCAGTTCATCGTCAGCCAACACGGCGGGCCTGCCCACGGTGGTTGACCAGGTTGCGGTGGCACGCCTGTATGGCGAACCCTTGTTCTCGTTGCCGCAGGACCTGTACATCCCGCCTGATGCGCTGGAGGTCTTTCTGGAGGCTTTTGAAGGCCCGCTGGACCTGCTGCTGTACCTGATCCGCCGCCAGAACTTCAACATCCTCGACATCCCCATGGCCGGCCTGACGCGCCAGTACATGCAGTACGTGGACGAAATCCGCCAGCGCAACCTGGAGCTGGCTGCCGAATACCTGCTGATGGCCGCCATGCTGATTGAGATCAAGTCGCGCATGCTGCTGCCACCCAAACCGGTGGCGCAGGGCCAGGAGGCGGAAGACCCGCGTGCCGAACTGGTGCGCCGCCTGCTCGAGTACGAACAGATCAAGCTGGCCGCCGCCAACCTCAACGCCATACCGCAGTTCGGACGCGACTTCCATGTGGCGCAGGCTTACATTGAACGCTCACTGCAACCCCGTTTTGCCGATGTGAGTGTGCAAGAACTGCAGGAAGCCTGGGCCGGCATTTTGCAACGCGCCCGGCTGGTTCAGCACCACAAAATCACCCGCGAAGAGCTGTCGGTGCGGGAGCACATGAGCCAGGTGCTCAAACGCCTGCAAGGCCACCGCTTTGTTGAATTTGAAGCCCTGTTCGATGCGGGCAAAGGCGCACCAGTGCTGGTGGTCACCTTCATCGCCCTGCTGGAACTGGCCAAGGAAACCCTCATCGACATCACCCAGGCCGAGGCGTTCGCGCCGATTTATGTGCGCCTGGCCTACACACCGTCTTGAACATTGACACACACAAACCATGAACGCACGCTCGGTTACCTCCACCCCACGCCCACCCCTGGTATTTGACGTCCTGATCGTTGGCAGCGGTCTGGCGGGCCTCAGCGCCGCACTGTTGCTGGCGCCGACCAAAAAAGTGGCCGTGATCACCAAACGCGCGGTCATGGAGGGCTCCAGCGGTTGGGCGCAGGGTGGCATTGCAGCGGTCTGGAACAAGGACGACAGTTTTGAGGCCCACATCCAGGACACCCAAATCGCCGGTGCCGGTCTGTGCGACCCGGACGCCACCCGTTTTGTGGTGGAAAACGCGCCCAAGGCGATCGCCTGGTTACAAACCATGGGTGTGCCGTTCTCTCAAGAAGACGGCCACCTGCACCTGACCCGCGAAGGCGGCCACAGCGCGCGGCGCATCGTGCATGTGACCGATGCCACCGGCGCAGCCGTGCAAAGCACCCTGATTGATGCGGTCAAAAAAACGCCCAACATCACGCTGTTTGAACAGCACACGCTGGTCGACCTGATCACCTCTGACAAGCTCGGCCAGGCCGACAAACGCTGCGTTGGCCTGTACGCGCTCGACAGTGAAAGCGACGAGGTCATCACCTTCGAGGCCCAGCAGACCATTCTGGCCACCGGCGGCGCGGGCAAGGTCTACCTCTACACCACCAACCCCGACACCGCCACCGGCGACGGCATTGCGGCGGCCTGGCGCGCTGGCTGCCGGGTGCAAAACATGGAGTTCATCCAGTTCCACCCGACCGCGCTCTACCACCCACATGCCAAGTCCTTCCTGATCAGCGAAGCGGTGCGGGGCGAAGGCGGCCGCCTGTTGTTGCCCGATGGCACCCGCTTCATGCAGCACCATGACGCCCGCCTGGAACTGGCGCCGCGTGACGTGGTGGCCCGCGCGATCGACTTCGAGATGAAAAAAGGCGGCTTTGACTGCGTTTACCTCGATATCTCGCACCAGCCCAAAAGCTTTCTGCTGGAGCACTTTCCCAACATCTACGCGCGCTGCCTGGAGCTCGGCATCGACATCGCCAAACAACCGATCCCAGTCGTGCCGTCGGCGCATTTCACCTGCGGCGGCGTGTTGGCTGACCTGCATGGCCGCACCGACATCAAAGGCCTGTACGCCATTGGCGAGACCGCCTGCAGCGGCTTGCATGGCGCCAACCGCCTGGCCAGCAACTCGCTGGTCGAGTGCATGGTGTTTGCCCAAGCGACCACCACCGACATCGAACAAACACCCGCCCAACCCATCGGGCCGCTGCCGACATGGGATGAGAGCCGGGTTGGCGACGCCGATGAGGCGGTGGTGATCTCGCACAACTGGGACGAATTGCGCCGCTTCATGTGGGACTACGTGGGCATTGTGCGCACCAACAAACGGCTGGAGCGCGCGGCCCACCGCATCAGCCTGCTCCAAGGCGAAATCCAGGAGTTTTACGCCAACTTCCACGTCACGCGTGACCTGCTGGAATTACGCAACCTGGTGCTGGTGGCCGACCTGATCGTGCGCAGCGCCCAGACCCGCCACGAGAGCCGCGGCCTGCATTTCAGCCGCGATTACCCTGACCTGCTGCCAGAGGCGCTGCCCACCATTTTGAGCCCGAAATGACGCGCTAAAACGCATTTGCCCTGCGTTAGACTCGCGCCACTTTTTTATTGGGAAGACACCCACATGACTGATTCAACCGCCCAAAATGCGAGCCCCTACGGCACGCTGCCGCCAGCGAGCAACCCGGCAACCCGCAAACCTGTGAGCCTGCCTCGCCTGCTGGAAATGCATGCCCGTGGCGAAAAAATTGTCATGCTCACCGCCTATGACGCCACCTTTGCCGCGGTGGCCGATGCCGCCGGTGTGGAGTGCATCCTGGTTGGCGACTCGCTGGGCATGGTCTGCCAGGGCCTGTCCAGCACCGTGGGTGTGTCGCTGGAAACCATGCGCTACCACACCGAATGCGTCACCCGGGGTGTGCGCCGGGTGCAAGGCACCGCCTGGATCGTCAGCGACCTGCCCTACGGCACCTACCACGAGTCCAAAGAGCAGGCCCTGCGCAGCGCGGTGGTGCTGATGCAAGCTGGCGCCCACATGGTCAAACTCGAAGGTGGCGGCTGGACGGCGGAGACCGTGCGCTTTCTGGTCGACCGCGGCATCCCGGTGTGCGCCCACCTGGGGCTGACCCCGCAAACCGTGCATGCATTGGGTGGTTACCGGGTGCAAGGCAAAAGCGAGGCCTCTGCGGCCACACTCAAACGCCACGCACACGAGTTGCAAGACGCTGGCGCCGCGCTGGTCGTGTTGGAAATGGTGCCCGCCGCGCTGTCGGCCGAACTCACCACCGAACTGACCCACTGCGCCACCATCGGCATCGGCGCGGGCAAAGACACCGCAGGCCAGGTGCTGGTGCTGCACGACATGCTGGGTCTGAACCTGGGCAAGAACCCCAAATTTGTGCGCAACTTCATGGCCGAGCTGCCCGGCATTGCGGGCCAGCATGGCATCAAGGAAGCCATTGCCGCTTATGTACAAGCCGTCAAAAACGGCAGTTTCCCGGACAACGCGCTGCACGCCTGGTAACACACCAAGCCCGCTGCACCCCGGCAAACCAACCGCAGCCAGATCGACAACATCACCCCTGCTTTTGCAAGAAATCAGCCGCTAGCCCTTACGCGGTCTCACTACTTCACTATGAAAACAATACATACCATCGCCGAGTTGCGTGACCACTTGGCGGCTTTCCGACGTCCGGCTTTTGTGCCCACCATGGGCAACTTACACGACGGCCACCTGGCCCTGGTGCGCCAGGCCAAACCGCTGGGCGACGTGATGGTGACCAGCATTTTTGTCAACCGCCTGCAGTTTTTGCCGCACGAAGACTTTGACACCTACCCGCGCACGCTGGAGGCCGATTGCCACGCGCTGGCCGAGGCCGGTTGCGACGTGTTGTTTGCCCCCAGCGAAAAAGAGCTGTACCCGGAGCCGCAAGGCTTCACCGTGCAGCCGCCCACCGAGCTGGCCAACATGCTCGAAGGCCATTTCCGGCCCGGCTTTTTTGGCGGTGTCTGCACCGTGGTGATGAAGTTGTTTGCCATCGTCGGCCCACGTGTGGCGCTGTTTGGCAAAAAAGACTACCAACAGCTGATGGTGATCCGGCGCATGGTGCAGCAGTTTGCCCTGCCGATCGAGATCATCGGTGGCCAGACCCTGCGTGCGGCCGACGGGCTGGCGCTGTCATCGCGCAACAACTTCCTGAGCCCAACCGAGCGCCAGGAAGCGGTGCAGCTCTCGCAAGCGCTCAAAGCCATGGCCGAGGCGCTGCGCAGCGGCCAGACTGACCTGCAGGCGCTGGAGGCGCAGGCCATACACGCCCTCAAAGCGCGCGGCTGGAAGCCCGACTACCTGACGTTGCGCCAACGCAGCAACCTGCAAGAACCCTCAGCCACCGAATTGCCGCATCTGCTGGCCAACGCGGGGCTGGTGCTGCTGGCAGCGGCGCGGGTGGGCAATACCCGCCTGATCGACAACCTGGAAATCTGATGGTGTTTCTGAATCATCCGTGTCGTTGACGCTGCGCCTCGACACGAATGATTTGGAAACAGACTGGGCCAGCCGTTGTGGCCCGACGGCTGGCTACTTGTAGTAGGCCTCAACCTTGCCTTTGACCTTGATCAGCAGCGGCCTGCCATGGCGGTCGCGGGTTTTGCTGGCGGGCACCTTGACCCAGCCTTCGCTCAGGCAGTATTCCTCAACATCGGTGCGTTCCTTGTCATTGAGGCGGATGCCGATGTCGTGCGCAAACACAGCGGCGTTGTAAAACGGGCTGCGGGCGTCAATCGACAAGTGGTCAGGCAATTCCGGGCGTTGGGTGGTGTCGTTCATGGTTCAGAGAAAAAGAGACCTGCGGTCGTTATAAATAAAAGAGCAGCTCAGGCAGCACCAATATGGGCTACCAGGCTTCCAGGCACAGGGCCTTGTTTGAGGGCGGCGGTGAAGGCCAGCATCCGGTCAATCGGCACACGAGCGCGCAATCCCAGCGCTGGGTCCACATGGACCTCGTTGGCGCCGGTTTCCAGCACGCGCGCCACATCCGCCAGGCCGTTCATCGCCATCCACGGGCAATGCGCGCAGCTTTTGCAGGTGGCGCTGTTGCCCGCGGTGGGCGCCTCTAAAAAGGTTTTGCCGGGGTTCAGGGTACGCAGCTTGTGCAGCATGCCGTTGTCGGTGGCGACGATGAACTCCTTGGCATCCATCTCGCGCGCGGCTTTCAGGATGCCAGAGGTGGAGCCCACCGCATCGGCCAACGCCACCACCGCAGCGGGTGACTCGGGGTGCACCAGCAACCGAGCGCCGGGGTGCTCGCGCATCAGATCTTCGAGCTCAAAGGCCTTGAACTCGTCGTGCACGATACAGGAGCCGCCCCACATCACCATGTCAGCGCCGGTTTGACGCTGGATGTACCCACCCAAATGCCGGTCTGGCGCCCACAGAATCTTTTGGCCCTGGTCTTTGAGGGCTTGGACGATCTCGAGTGCGCAGCTGGAAGTCACCAACCAGTCCGAGCGGGCTTTGACCGCCGCGCTGGTATTGGCGTAGACCACCACGGTGCGATCCGGGTGGGCGTCACAAAAGGCGCTGAACTCATCCACCGGGCAACCCAGATCGAGCGAGCAGGTGGCGTCCAGATCGGGCATCAGCACGCGCTTTTCGGGTGAGAGAATTTTGGAGGTTTCCCCCATGAAGCGCACACCCGACACCACCAGGGTGGTGGCGGCGTGGTCACGCCCAAATCGCGCCATTTCCAGCGAATCGCTGACGATGCCACCGGTTTCCTCCGCCAGGTCTTGCAGGTCCGGGTGCACGTAATAGTGCGACACCATCACCGCGTTTTTTTCCTTGAGCAGGCGGCGGATCTTGTCTTTGAGCGCGGCGCGCTCCAGCGCACTGGGCTCCACCGGCACCCGCGCCCAGGCATGTTTGGTGGCGCACACCGCACCGCCTTCGGGCGAGTTGTCGGGCTGTTCGTAGTCCACGGCCTTGCGAGCCAGGGTGGTGTCCGTCATGGTGATTCCAGATTCAAAAATAAGAGCACCGCCGTCTTATTCAGAGCGGGTCATCGACAAATCGCATCGAAAAATCAACGGCTTTCACGTTTTTCGTCAAAGCACCGATCGAGATCCGATCCACGCCGGTGGAAGCAATCGCACAGACGCTCGACAGATTGACCCCACCCGACACCTCCAGCACCGCACGCCCGGCGGTCAGGCGCACCGCTTCGTGCAAGTGCATCAGGCCCATGTTGTCGAGCAGGATCATGGTGGCACCGGCGTCCAGCGCTTCTTTGAGCTGCTCCAGGCTTTCCACCTCGATCTCGACAAAGCGAGCCTGCGGTGCCACCTGTGCGGCGCGCTCCAGCACGGCGCGTACACCACCGGCTGCGGCGATGTGGTTTTCCTTGATCAGCACCGCGTCATACAAGCCCAGCCGGTGGTTGACACCGCCGCCGGTGAGCACCGCGTACTTTTGCGCCAGACGCAAGCCCGGCAATGTTTTGCGGGTGTCCACGATGCTGGTGCGGGCGCCGGGCACCTCGCTCACCGCATGCACAAAGTTGGCTGTTTTGGTGGCCACCGCGCTGAGCAATTGCAAGAAATTGAGCGCGGTGCGCTCGGCCGTCAGCAAGGCACGCGCCTGCCCGTGGACCTCCAGCACCACCTGATCGGCGGCGGCGCGTTGGCCCTCGCCAACATGCCAGGTCAGCTCGGCTGACGGGTCGAGCTGACGAAATGCGCGCTCCACCCAGGGTGCACCGCAGATCACCGCCGTCTCGCGTGCCACCACCGTGGCTCGGGCGCTGCGTGCCGGATCAACCAGACCGGCGGTGAGGTCAGCGTCCCCCACATCTTCAAGCAGGGCGCGCCCAACGTCAGCTTGCGCCAGCGCCGCCACGGCCTCGGGGGAAAAATCAAAATAGGCTGTCATCACACATCCTCCTGAATACTTTTTTAAACCAAAGCCGCCAGCTCGGTGGTTGGCTCGCGGCCCATGAGCCGGGCGACCGACTGAAGCGGCGTCATCTGGCCGTCCAGCAAATCCACAACGGCCTGGGCAATCGGCATGTCCACCCCCAGATGGGCGGCGCGTTGCACCACCGTGCGCGCACTGTAAACGCCTTCGGCCACATGGCCTAGCGCCGCGGTGGCCTGTTGCAAGGTCTGCCCCTGCGCCAGCGCCAGCCCGACTTGGCGGTTGCGCGACAGATCACCGGTCGCGGTCAGCACCAGATCGCCCAGACCACTCAGGCCCATGAAGGTCTCGGCGCGCGCACCCAGGGCGGCGCCCAGGCGCGTCATCTCGGCCAGCCCACGGGTGATCAGGGCGGCGCGGGCGTTCAGCCCCAGGTTGAGGCCATCACACAAACCGGTGGCAATGGCCAGCACATTTTTCACCGCGCCACCCACCTCCACACCCACGATGTCGTCGTTGGCATAGACCCGCAGCGCCGAGCTGTGAAACGCCGCCACCAAAGCCTGGCGCACCGATTCATGGGCACTGGCCGCCACCAGCGCAGTTGGCTGACCATGCGCCACCTCCTGCGCAAAGCTGGGGCCGCTGAGCACGCCAGCTAGCATTTGAGGAGCAATAGACGCTTGTATTTCATGGGCCAGAAGCCCAAAAGACTCGGAAACCGGAGCCTCAAAACCTTTGCACAGCCAAGCCACCGGCATGCGGCACTGCCGCAGTATCTGCAGCATTTGGCGCAAAGCCGCCATGGGCGTGGCCACCACCACCAGATCGGTGGCGCCGACCAGCGCGGGCAGATCCGCCTGGGCAGCGGCCGTGAATTGCAGCGCATCTGCCAAGGCCACGCCCGGCAGATAACGCTGGTTAGCGCGCTGCTGCTGCAGCGCCTGCACCTGGCTGGCGTCGCGCGCCCACAAGGTGACTTGGTGACCTGCACCATGGGCCGCCGCACTGGCGGCCAGCGCCGTCCCCCATGCACCCGCACCAAGAACTATTATTTTCATAGCTACTTAAGCAGTTGGATCAGGGGCTAGACGCAAAAACACTGATGAACTACTGGACAGCAGCAGCCTCGCCTGCTTGCGCAGCTTGTTGCTGCTCGTACATCGCCTGGAAGTTGATTTCTGACAGGTGCACCGGCGGGAAGCCGCCGCGCTGGATCAAGTCAGACACGTTGCTGCGCAGGTACGGGTAGACGATTTGCGGGCAGGCAATGCCCATGATCGGGCCCATTTGGTCGTCTGGCAGGTTGCGGATCTCGAAAATGCCGGCCTGCGAGGCTTCCACCAGAAACACGGTGCGGTCCTTGATCTTGGTCTGCACGGTGGCGGTGACCACCACTTCAAAAACGCCATCGGCCACGGTCGATGCGTTCACGCCGAGCTGAATATCCACCGTGGGTTGCTCTTGTTCAAGCAAGATGGCGGGGGAATTGGGTTGCTCCAAAGAGGCTTCCTTGAGGTAGACGCGCTGGATCTGGAAGACGGGGTTGGGGGTGTCGGACATAGAGTTCTCGTGGTTGGTAAATCAGGATGGCAGCTCGGCACAACCAGCACCGGACCGCCCTAAAAAATGGTCAAGCTTGCAGCAGCGGCATCAAACCGCCTTGACTGTCCAGCGCCATCAGATCGTCACAGCCGCCCACATGGGTGTTGCCGATAAAAATCTGTGGCACGGTGCGCCGACCGGTCAGGCTCATCATCTGCTGGCGCTGCTGCCCGTCCACGTCAATGCGGATTTCGTCGATGTGTTCGACCCCGCGGGATTTGAGCAGTTGTTTGGCACGAATGCAGTAAGGGCAGACGGCCGTGGTGTACATCTTGACAGCTTGCATGAACAGGCTTCTCCGTCAAACGTCAGGCTTTTTCGACCGGCAGATTGGCCGTGCGCCAGGCGCCCATGCCACCGGCAAGAGACTGCGCCCGCTCGAAACCGAGCTTTTTGGCAATGGCCACGGCGCGCCCGCTGCGGGCACCCGACTTGCACACCAGAATCAAAGGCAGCGTCTTGTTCTTGACCGCGCCTGCCAACTTTTCCTCCAACTGCGCCAGAGGAATGTTCTTGGCACCGACCACATGACCGGCCGCAAATTCGTCGGCCTCGCACACATCCACCACCACCGCTTTTTCCCGGTTGATCAGCTGCACTGCCGCATCTGCGCTCAAACCAGCTGCGCCACCACTTTTGATGATCGGCCACAACAACATGCCACCAGATGCCAACGCCACGGCAATCGTCATCCAGTTGTCGAGAATAAATTTCACTTGCGAATCCTTATGTTGAGAAATGACCTTAGCCGCGCATTTTAGAATGCGCTTGTTCCCCTTACAGACAATGATTGGAAACCATGCATAAGCTCGTACTCATTCGCCACGGCGAATCCACCTGGAATTTGGAAAACCGCTTCACCGGTTGGACCGATGTTGACCTGACCCCCCTTGGCTTGGAACAGGCCAAGAACTCTGGCCGACTGCTCAAAGCCGAGGGTTATGACTTTGACGTCTGCTACACCAGCGTGCTCAAGCGCGCCACCCGTACTTTGTGGCATGTGCTTGACGAAATGGATCGCACCTGGCTGCCTGTGGTCAACAGCTGGCGCTTGAACGAACGCCACTACGGCGCCCTGCAAGGCCTCAACAAAGGCGACATGGCCAAACAGTACGGCGATGCGCAGGTGCTGATCTGGCGCCGTAGCTACGACACACCACCGCCCGCACTGGAGGCAACCGATCCACGCAGCGAACGCAGCGATATCCGCTACAGCAAACTCTCGCCCGAACAAATCCCCTTGACCGAATGCCTGAAAGACACCGTGGCGCGCGTCATGCCGTTCTGGAACGAATCGCTGGCACCGGCCATCAAGTTGGGCAAACGCGTGGTGGTGGCCGCACACGGCAACTCCATCCGTGCCTTGATCAAGTATCTGGACAACATTTCCGATGACGACATCGTTGGCCTGAACATTCCCAACGGCATCCCGCTGGTTTATGAGCTCGATGACGATCTGAAGCCGATCCGCCACTACTATCTGGGTGACGCCGAGGCCGCCGCCAAGGCCGCCGCCGCCGTGGCCGCTCAGGGCAAGAAGTGAAATAGTCTGCCCAGACACGGCATCCACCGCCACCGTTCATGATCCAACCGGCTCATCTCACTTCGCATCCTCACGCTTTGGAATCAAAATGGGTCAAAAACTGAAAATTGTCGGTTTGCTCTCTGCAGGAGCACTGGCCGGCGCCTTGGCCAGCATCTCGTTGCAAACCGCAGCGCGGGTTTCGCTGGCGCCGTTGCCGCTGGAAGAGCTGCAACAGCTGGCGGCCGTGTTCAGCATGGTCAAGAGCAATTATGTCGACCCGGTGGATGAGAAAAAACTCATCACCGATGCGATCGCAGGCATGGTGGCGGGGTTGGATCCGCACTCGGTTTATATGGACGCCAAAACGTTGAAAGACTTCAACGAAGGCACCAGCGGTAAGTTTGTTGGCGTGGGCATCGAGATCACCCAGGAGGACGGCTACATCAAGGTCGTCTCTCCGATCGAAGACTCCCCCGCTTTCAAAGCCGGACTCAAACCCAACGACTTGATCGTCAAGATTGACGACACCCTGGTCAAGGGTTTGACACTCAACGAAGGCGTCAAGCGCATGCGCGGTGAGCCGAACACCAAAGTGGTGCTCAGTGTCTTTCGCAAAGATGAGAATCGCACCTTCCCGGTGGAAATCACCCGCGAAGTCATCAAAACCCAGAGCGTCAAGTCGCGCATCGTTGAGCCTGGTTATGGCTGGATTCGTCTGAGCCAGTTCCAGGAGCGCACAGTGAACGACTTTGCGCGCAAGGTCGAAGAAATGTACAAACAGGAGCCCCGCCTCAAAGGGCTGGTGCTGGACTTGCGCAACGATCCGGGTGGCTACCTGGACGCAGCGGTGGCCATCTCTTCTGCTTTCTTGCCAGAGAACGTCACGGTGGTATCGGCCAACGGCCAGCTGCCTGAGAGCAAGTTCACCTACAAAGCGTCGCCCCAGTACTACGCGCGCCACGGCAGCGACCCGCTTGCACAACTGGATCCGGCCACACGCAAGGCGCTGAGCAAAGTGCCGTTGGTGGTACTGGTCAACGAAGGGTCTGCCTCGGCCAGCGAAATTGTTGCGGGCGCATTGCAAGACCACCACCGTGCCAAGTTGCTGGGTAGCCAGACATTCGGCAAGGGCTCAGTGCAGACGGCCGTGTGCTTGGATGGCGCTTACCGCATGGACAACTGCCCGACGGCCGCGCTCAAGCTCACCACCAGCCGCTACTACACCCCTAGCGGCAAGTCGATCCAAGCCAAAGGCATCGTGCCTGACGTGATGATCGACGAGACCGAAGAAGGCAACCTGTTTGCGTCGCTGCGCACCCGCGAAGCCGATCTTGAAAAACACCTGGCCAGCGGGCAAGGTGACGAAGTCAAAGACGCAGCTCGTGAAAAAGAACGCGAAGAGGCCCGCAAAAAGCTGGAAGAAGAGATGAAAAAACCTGCGGCTGATCGCAAGCTGCCTGAGTACGGTTCGGACAAAGACTTCCAGCTGCAGCAAGCCATCAAACAGCTGAAAGGTCAGCCGGTGTTGGTCAGCAAGACCCAAGTCGAACGCGCCGAAGAGAAAAAAGACAACTAAGCGCACGCCCAGCAGATGCAAGACAGCGACCTGCTGCGCTACTCGCGCCATATCCTGCTCAACGAAGTTGGTATCGAGGGGCAAGAGCGCTTTCACCAGGCGCATGCGCTGATCATCGGGGCGGGGGGACTGGGCTCCCCGGTTGCGCTTTACTTGTGTTCTGCGGGTGTTGGCCGCATCACCGTGGTCGACCACGACAGTGTGGACTTGACCAACCTGCAGCGCCAGATCGCCCACACGCAGGCGCGTGTTGGGCGGCCCAAAGTGGCCTCGCTGCAGGCTGCAATGGCTGACTTGAACAGCCAGGTGCTTGTCACAGCCCTGCAGACGCGAGCAGATGCCGCACTGCTGGACAGCTTGGTTTCACAAACCGACGTGGTACTGGACTGCTGCGACAACTTCGCTACGCGCCAAGCGATCAACGCCGCCTGCGTGAAGCACCAAAAACCTTTGGTATCGGGTGCGGCCATCCGGTTTGACGGGCAAATCAGCGTGTTTGACCAGCGCGATCCGGCGTCGCCTTGTTATGCCTGTATTTTTCCGCCGGACGATGCACCCGAAGACACGCATTGCGCCACCATGGGTGTTTTTGCACCGTTGGTTGGCATCATTGGCAGCATGCAAGCGGCCGAGGCACTCAAGCTGCTCTGCGGCGCCGGCCAGCCGCTCACCGGCCGACTGCTGATGCTTGATGGCCGCGCCATGGCCTTCACCGAGATGCACGCCAAACGCAACCCGGCCTGTCCGGTGTGCGGGCCACTTACTTGAGTTTGAAGCCTCCGTTGCCATCTGGCGCATAACAACTGCCATGGCGAAGGCGAAAGTCACGGGGTAGCTCTGACCCAGGTTGGGCAAACACACCCCGACCTGCCTGACGCGCCTGTGCTTCCTGCTGCGCGTAAGGACCCAGGCTGCGCCGCCAGCGGTACGACCACGCCTGCCCCTGGCGCACCATGGCTTCAGCGACATCTTGCCCATCCGCCTCAATGTGGGCCAGCCCGCGGCCGTAATCGTCACCATACTTGACTTGCACCACCAGCCTGCGCTGCATGACCAAGGCATGCAATGCTTCACGCGCTGCCACACCGCCACTTTGACAAATCTCTGGGGCGTCTATTCCTTGCAGGCGCAGCTTGCGCTGGCCACCCCCATCCTCTGGTTCTACCCACAAGGTATCACCATCAGAAACAACAACAGCCCTCGCAAAATAAGCCTCAGTAGCTGCAATAGCTATAGCAACCTGCCCGCCAACTCCAGCCAGAAGCAGACATCGGCAAACTGCTAATATGCGCCATACCGTCAATTGGACCCTTTCTTACCACCTTTGGACAGGTGACTGTCTCTGCTGAAACCAAACGCACCACAGGGCGACAAAAGAACCTCTGTTATGTGGCTGGTACAAATGTCGAACCTGTTAGACTCAAATTATTCCAACTTGTGCCGCTGCCTTGAGTCCATCGCCTGCATCCTCTCTGGTTAATCTGAGCCAATTGCGGCTAGACGACGCTCGGGCTTTGCTGGAGCATAGCGGACAAACTCTGCCCGACATCCGGACAGACTCGACCGAGTTTCTACAAGCGCTGATTGACAGGCTCAGCGAGCTGTCGCTCAAAGACCCGCTGACCGGGCTCTCCAACCGACGTTATTTTCAAAGCATCCTGGCCCGGGAAATCGAGATGGTGGCTCGCTCAGGTGAATCCGCCCTGCTGCTGATGCTCGACATTGACCATTTCAAGAGTGTCAATGACCAACACGGTCACCCGGCTGGTGATGCGGTGCTGCAAGCGGTGGCCAAAACATTGGCGGGGTGTGTCCGTCCCATGGACACCGTGGCGCGTTTTGGGGGCGAAGAGTTCGCCATCATCTTGCCAAGTTGTCAGGGGCAATACGGCCAACAAGTGGCCGAAAGAATTCGTGAATCCGTCAGCGCACTAAAGGTAGAACTGACTTCTGGCTTGACGCTGAGAGTCACGATCAGCATTGGGGGCGCCTATGCGCCACGCTGGGTACGCTCCACCTCCGAACTGTGGGTCGACCGGGCAGATATCGAGTTGTATCGCGCCAAGTCGCAAGGCCGTGACTGCGTGTGCATTGAGGCGCAGCCCATGCTGGCCGTCAGTGCCGAGGAAAAGAATTTGCTGTTTGGTCCGCTCTCGCTGGGTGATCCAGCTTGGATTGAAAGCATTGCCAACGATGGTTCTACCGGTTCGTCAGGTAGTGTTATGAACAGAGTGAACTGAAATGAACGACGAAACGCGACCCACTGAAGAGAGTGCAGTGGTTAAACCTGAGCCCATCAAGCCACTGGGCAAAGTGGTTGCCGTGACCAGCGGCAAAGGCGGTGTGGGCAAGACATTCGTGTCAGCCAACCTCGCTGCAGCGCTGGCCAAACGCGGCCAAAAAGTACTGGTGCTGGACGCTGACTTGGGGTTGGCCAATCTGGACGTGGTGCTCAACCTGTACCCCAAGATCACGCTGCATGATGTGTTCACCGGCAAAGCCAAGCTCGAAGAGGCGATTGTCCGTGCGCCGGGCGGCTTTTCAGTGTTGCTGGCGGGCTCTGGCATGGTGGAATATTCACGTCTGACACCCACAGTACGCCAAGATTTCATACAGATCATGTCAGGGCTGCTGCCGCATTACGACATCGTGCTGCTTGATACTGGCGCGGGCATTTCGGATGTGGTCTTGTTTGCGGTCTCGCTCGCCTCTGAAGTGTTGGTGGTGGCCACGCCAGAACCCACTTCTTTGACAGATGCTTACGCCACCATCAAAGTGCTGGTGGGTGAGCAACAACGACGCAATATCCGGATGGTGATCAACCAGACTGCACGCATGGGTGATGGCCGCGCCATCACCACCCAATTGCAGCAGGTACTGGACCGCTTTGTGGTGGCCAAACCGGGTGAAAAAGTCCGCTTGATCCATATGGGAGATATCCCTGCAGACACGGCCGTGCGCCAAGCGGTGATGCGCCGCCAGCTGCTGATTCTGTCCACACCGGGTTGTCCTGCGGCGCTCGCTGTGTCGCAGTTGGCCGGCAAGATTGAAGACACGCTGATCAACAAACCCCGGTGATTTGGCCGTTGGGTGCCAGCGCATGTGGCACCAAGCCAGCACGACATCACGACATCACGCGGTGATGATCCACCCCTCCAAGGGATCCATTGAGGCGGGCAAACCATAGCGGGTGTCCCCCGCTTCAAATTTGGCCTGTGCCCAGGCGGCTTGAACCAGGCACAACACCGCGTCAAGTGAGTCGCCCCGAGCATCGTCTGCCAGCGTATCACGCTGGGCATGGCTCAACTTCAAGCGCAGTCCCAAACGGGTGTTGCCCTGCTCCAACGCGGTGATCAGGTCTTTGCGGGCAATCAAGCGCTCCGGTGTCTGGCGCTGTTTGTCATCACTTTTGTAGCTGCGCTGGCCAAGCACCTCGCGCGCCAACAGGCCAGGATAAGCCTCCAGCGCCACACGCAGGAACGGCTTGGATGGGCCATTGGCCTGACCATCAAACAAACCCGGCAGTCGCACACCCGCCTGCAACAGCAGAGGCACCCCTGCATGCAGCATGAAAGCCACTGGTGGGTTCACCCATTTCATGCTGGGGCTGGAGCCCGCCAAGTAGTCGGTGGCCCGGTGCGCAAACTTATGTCCCACCGGGCGGGCGTCGCAAAACGCGGCAAAGGTGGCCCGAATCTGTTCTCGACTGAGGGACTGGTAATGCGCCATACAGGCACACCAGTCGGTTGGCCAGCCCAGCGTTTCGACCAGTTCGCGCGGCAGGCCAAACGGCAAGTCATAGCCACCAAGCCAAGAGCCACTTTGCTGCAGCCAGTCGGCAAAAGCGGGCAAAGAGTCAAGCCGCACTAATTTTGATAGCACGACCCGCCCATTGGACAAGGACCCAAGCGCAATAACAATCGGTTTCTGGCGGCTGGGGGCACTGGAAAAATCACACCCCAGCAAGACCGGGCTGTGGCCTGCTGCTGGCACGGACACAACAGACAACGGGGTCGCTCAGGCTCGGCCAATCACCGATGCGGTGACCATCAGCTCTTCGAGCAAGGCCATCGAGACTTTGCCCGAGGCGGAATACGGGTCCAGCTCGGGCTTCTCTGCGTACTTGAGCAGGATCGAGGCATTGATACGCGTCATGTTGACCTCGCCCATGGTCCAGCCGGCAAAACGCCGCTCGGTGATCTCTTCGTACTGCAGCAGCACCACGTCTTTGTGGCGTGCGTCACGCTGGATCTGGTTGTAGAGCTGACTGATGGCCATACGGCCACCTTCAATCACCTGCAGAAAAATGCCGCCGCCGTAACACAACACCCCGGTGATGCCACTGTTGGGGTTGCGGCTGCGGCATTCGTGCAGGATGGCGTCGATGGTTTCTGGGCAGGCGTCGATCGCCCGGCTGGCGTATAACAAACGTACCAACATGGTCAACCTTTCTGGGGAATCAGTGACAGAAACTCGCGGCGCAAGTTGGCATCCTTGAGGAAACTGCCACGCATGACCGAGTTGATCATCTTGCTGTCCACGTCCTTGACACCACGCCAACTCATGCAAAAGTGGCTGGCCTCCATCACGATCGCCAGGCCATCAGGTTGGGTTTTGCGCTGGATCAGGTCGGCCAGTTGCACCACCGCCTCCTCCTGGATCTGCGGTCGCCCCATGACCCACTCAGCCAACCGGGCGTATTTGGACAGGCCAATCACGTTGGTGTGTTCATTGGGCAAGACGCCAATCCAGATCTTGCCCATGATCGGGCAAAAATGGTGGCTGCAGGCGCTGCGCACGGTGATCGGCCCCACAATCATCAGCTCGTTGAGGTGCTCTGCATTGGGGAATTCGGTGATGGTCGGGGCCTGGACATAACGCCCCTGGAAGACCTCCTTGAGGTACATCTTGGCGACACGCCGGGCGGTTTTGTCGGTGTTGTGGTCGTGCTCGGTGTCGATCACCAGACTGCCGAGCACACCCTTCATCTTTTCTTCAACCTCGTCGAGCAGCAACTCCAGCTCACCAGGTTGGATGAACTCGGCAATGTTGTCATTGGCATGGAAACGCTTGCGTGCGGCCAGGATGCGTTCGCGGATCTTGACAGATACCGGGGTGCCTTCGTCAGAGTCAACAGGATTCATAGAGTTCATGCAATGATTTGTTCAGCAGATGATGGTATCAGTGTTTGGCTAGAAGGGCTATTCGCCTCTAGCCCTTATAAAACAATGGAAAGCAGCTATTAAATTAATACCGCTTCCCCGTCAGCAGCAGCAAGGCGTGCATGGCCAACAGGGCCACCCGGTCCAACAGCTTCTGCCCTAGCGAGCGTCGTGCGTGCTGGTGCGTATCCAGCCGCACCGCATGGTGCTGCAACGCCTGCTCCAGCGCGTGCGTCAATGTTGCGGCGAAGGCCGCATCGTTGACCACCACATTGGCCTCGCGCGCCAGCAGCAGGCTCAAGGGATCAATGTTGGAAGAGCCCACGGTCGCCCAGTGGCCATCCACCACCGCCACCTTGGCGTGCAAGAAGCTGCTGTGGTATTCGTAGATCTCGACCCCGCCAGCCAACAAAAAGCCGTACAGCGCGCGTGTGCCGTGGTACGACATGAAATAGTCGTAGCGGCCCTGCAGCAACAAGCGCACCCGTACCCCACGCTGCGCGGCACTCACCAGGCTGCGGCGGATTTTGCGGCTGGGCAAAAAATAGGCATTGGCCAGAATGATGTCTTGGCGCGCTTCACCCAGCGCTTGGCTATAGGCCCGCTCGATGCGTGCGCGGTGACGCACGTTGTCTCGCAGCACCAGTTGCGCCAGAGCGCCCTTGCCTTTCGCAGGCATCAGGTGGGCGGCAGGCTCATCGTGCACGGCCTGCTGCAAGGCTTGCCAGGCGCCCGCCCAATCCACCTGCTGGGCGCTGCGCACCATTTGCCTGCGCCACCAGAACTGGGCCATGGTCGCGTGGGCCTCGCGCACCAGCGGACCGGTGATACGCACCATGAAGTCAAAGCGGGGTGCCTCCAGAGGGCCATAGTGTGGATCCCACCAATCGTCCAAAATATTGACACCACCGCAGTAAGCCAGTTTGCCGTCCACCACACACAGCTTGCGGTGCAGTCGGCGCCAACGGCTAGGCAGCAACAACCCGAACGTACCCAGCGGGGCAAAGATCAGCCAGTGCACGCCCGCCACTTCAAAACGCTGCGGCCAAGGCGCGGGCAGCTCGGGTGTCCCCACACCATCCATCACCAGGTACACCGACACACCGCGCTGGGCGGCATTGACCAAGGCGTGTGCCACCCGCTCGCCACTGCCAAACACCTGAAAAATATAGGTTTCCAGCCGCACCTCATAAGTGGCAGCGTCGATGTCACGCACCAAAGCATCAAAAAACGCTTGGGCACCTTCCAAAAGGCTGAGTTGGTGACCTGCCGTGTACTCAGACATGACCGCGCCTCATGCCAGCATCTGAAATTCCGCGATCAACGGCAAGTGGTCAGACATGCGCCACCAAGCGCGCCCCTGCGGCGCGGACAAACTCAAGGGCAACACGCCGCGGCTGAACACATGGTCCAGTTGCGCCAATGGCAAACGCGCAGGAAAAGTTGGCTGGGGAGCCCCGGCCCACGCCTGCAGTCCCATGCGGGCAAACGCTGCGTCCAGCCGCCAGCCGCCTTCATTGAAATCGCCCGCAATCATCAATGGCACCTCCGCCGGAATTTCACGCTGGACAAAGCGCTGGAGCTGCGCGACCTGGCGCACTCGGCTTGCACGCACCAAGCCCAGATGCACCACCAACACATGCAAGCTGCGTCCATGGATCAACAGCTCCACATGCAGCAACCCGCGCTGCTCGAACCGATGGTCACTCATGTCTTCATGCTGGTGCATCACCACCGGCCAACGCGACAGCAGCGCATTGCCATGTTCACCATGGCGGGTGATGGCGTTGGTCCGGTACACCGAGGTGTAGCCGGGAGGCGCCAAAAAGTCAGCTTGCCCGCCCTCGGGCCATTGCGCAAAGCGCTTCGCCTCGCGCCGATTGATCTGGCGTACCTCCTGCAAACAAATCACATCGGCATCGAGCGACTGAACCGCCTGAGCCAGGTTGTGGATCTCCAGGCGACGGGTTGGCCCCATGCCCTGCACACCTTTGTGGATGTTGTAGGTCACGACGCGGATCGTGTGCAACGACTCAGTCATATTGCGCCTTTGCGGCTGACCAAATGCGGCAGCATCAGGCAAGCTTCTGCATTGGAGGGTGAAAAACACAAATCAGCCGCCTGTGCATAGGGCCACCATTGGTACTGCGTGTGCTCAATGGGGTTCAATTGAACCGGCGTGCCAACTGGCACCTCTAAACCAAACAAATGCTCTATATTTAAGAGCACCCCAGGGGCATAACGATGCCGCCAGCGTGGGTAAATCTCATAAATATTCTCCAGACCCCAGTCGTGCAGATGGGGGTGCAACGCGGCCCCATCCCGGCAGTCCAGCGCGGTTTCCTCAAACACCTCGCGCCTTGCGGTTTGCTCAAAAGTCTCAGTCACATGGTCCTTGCTGCCGGTCACCGATTGCCAGAACTCGGGCACATCGGTGCGTTTGATCAGCAACACGTCCAGCGCCGGGGTGTAAATCACCACCAGCACGGATTCAGGGAGTTTGAACGCAGTCATGGCTTCCAAAACAAAAGGGCGCCACAAAGAGCGCCCTTTGATTCTGCCTGAAGCAGCTAAAACCAGATATCAGTCCGGTTTAACCAGCTCGGCGTTGCGCAGACGGATGTGCAATTCGCGCAGTTGTTTCTCGTCCACCAACGATGGGGCTTGGGTGAGCAAGTCCTGAGCACGCTGGGTTTTCGGGAAGGCAATCACGTCACGGATCGACTCGGCACCGGTCATCATGGTCACGATGCGGTCCAGACCAAAGGCCAGACCACCGTGCGGCGGCGCGCCATATTGCAGTGCGTCGAGCAGGTAGCCAAACTTGTTCTGCGCTTCCTCGGGTGTGATCTTGAGGGCGTCGAACACTTTCTGCTGCACATCGGCGCGGTGGATACGCACCGAGCCGCCACCCATCTCCCAGCCATTGAGCACCATGTCGTAGCCCTTGGAGATGCACTTGCCTGGGTCGGTGACCATCAGATCTTCATGCCCATCCTTGGGCGCGGTGAACGGGTGGTGCACAGCGGTCCAGCGGTCGGCTTCGTCGTCGTACTCGAACATCGGGAAATCCACCACCCACAGCGGCGCCCAACGGTCCTCGAACAAACCATTGCTCTTGCCAAACACACTGTGACCGATCTTGATGCGCAAGGCGCCAATGGCGTCGTTGACGATCTTTTCCTTGTCGGCACCAAAGAACAGCAAATCGCCGTCCTGCGCATCGGTGCGTGCCAGCACTTCGGCAATGGCCTTGTCATGCAGGTTTTTGACAATCGGACTTTGCAAGCCGTCACGGCCTTTGGCCAACTCATTGACCTTGATCCAGGCCAGGCCCTTGGCACCGTAGATCTTGACAAATTCGCCGTAGCTATCGATCTCACCACGCGACAGGCCGGAACCCTCGCGCGCGCCACCCGGCACCCGCAAAGCCACCACGCGGCCACCTTTCATGTTGGCGGCACCAGAGAACACCTTGAAATCCACATCACCCATGACATCGGTGAGTTCGGTGAATTCAAGTTTGACACGCAGATCCGGCTTGTCAGAGCCATAACGCCGCGCCGCTTCCTGGTAACTCATCACCGGGAACTCGCCCAGGTCCACACCCAGGGTGTGCTGGAACACGGTTTTGATCATGCCCTGGAACATGTCACGGATGTCTTCCTCTTCCATGAAAGAGGTTTCGATATCGATCTGGGTGAATTCAGGCTGGCGGTCGGCGCGCAAGTCTTCGTCGCGGAAACACTTGGTGATCTGGTAGTACCGATCAAACCCGGCCACCATCAGCATCTGCTTGTACAGCTGAGGCGACTGCGGCAACGCAAAGAAATGGCCATCATGCACCCGGCTTGGCACCAAATAATCGCGGGCGCCTTCGGGGGTGGACTTGCCCAACATCGGGGTTTCAATATCGATGAAACCATGGGCATCCAGAAACTTGCGCACTTCCATCGACACGCGGTAACGCAGCATCAGGTTGTTTTGCATGTACGGGCGGCGCAAGTCCAGCACACGGTGTGTCAGGCGAGTGGTCTCACTCAGGTTGTCTTCGTCCAGCTGGAACGGGGGCGTCACCGAGGGGTTGAGCACCTTCAGCTCATGGCACAACACCTCAATCTTGCCGCTTTTGAGACTGTCATTCACGGTGCCTTCCGGGCGCGCACGCACCAAGCCTTTCACCTGAATGCAGAATTCGTTGCGCAGGTCTTCGGCCACATTGAACATCTCGGCGCGGTCCGGGTCACACACCACCTGCACATAACCTTCGCGGTCACGCACATCGACAAAAATAACACCACCATGGTCGCGCCGACGATTGACCCAACCGCACAAAGTCACGCTTTGACCCAGCAGGGCTTCGGTCACCAGACCGCAATAATGAGAACGCATTGCCATAAACAGCTTTCAAAAGTCACACAAGGGGGTGACAAGGTTGTCAAAAAACTAAGATTGATTGGACGGCGCTGTCACATTCGGCGCCACCGACCCCATGGAAATCACATAGGTCAGCGCCTCATCAACACTCATCTCGAGTTCGATCACATCAGCACGCGGCACCATCAGGAAAAACCCACTGGTTGGATTGGGTGTGGTGGGCACGTACACACTGACAAAATCATCGCCTAGATGACTGGCGACCTCGCCACTAGGGGAGCCGGTAAGGAATGCGATCGTCCAGCTCCCGGCCCGCGGGTACTGCACCAGTAAAGCCGTGCGAAAAGCATTTCCATTGCTGGAAAACAAGGTGTCCGACACCTTTTTCACACTGTTGTAAATCGACTTAAAAACCGGGATTTTGGCCAGCAACCGCTCCCAATGCCCGAGCCACCAACGGCCAGCGACGTTCGACACCATGGCGCCAGTCAGCAGCAGAGCGACAAAAATCAGCACAGGACCGAGCCCTGGAATGTGCCGCAGCTGCTCCCAAAACGCTGCATCTGTTTCGGGTGAAATGGCACGAAGTCCCGCCACCACCCCCTGAAAAACGCCATCGAGCAGCCCCATCAGCCGCAGCAGCACCCAGATGGTGACCGCCAACGGCAGCCAAACTAACAAGCCGGTAAGCAGGTATTTTTTAAATGACACAGTGACTTTCAGTGAGGCATCAGCTGTGGCATGCACAACCACCGGCACAACCAGTAGCCGCAGCGGGCGCCGCATCGGAGGTGGACGCGGCTACTGGTGTCGTAGCGGCTGGCGCTGCATCTGCGGCGGCTGTCGCGGGTGCAGCCGTTGCACCACCGCTACCGCCCTTGAAGTCGGTGGCATACCAACCCGAGCCTTTCAGCTGAAATCCAGCTGCCGTGACCTGTTTGGAGAATGTGGATTTACCGCAACTGGGGCACTCGGTCAGCAGCGGATCGGAGATTTTCTGCAACACATCCTTGGCAAAGCCGCAGGAATCGCATTTATAGGCATAAATTGGCATGGTGTGTATATCTCTAGGAGACAGTCGCAAAGCCTGTCATTATAAAGTGGCGGCCTAAAACACCCGCACCCGAACCAAAACCTGCATCACCACCAAACCAAGGATGAAACCAACACCGCCGTAAACCAGTGTGGAGAGCAAGCGGTTGGTTTTTTTCTGCTCAAGCAGCAGCGCCTGGACATCTTCTCCCCGGCTGCGCGTCTTGGCTTGCAAAAAGTCCACCAGCAAGCGCGGCAACTCTGGCAACAACTTGGCATACAGCGGGCCTTCGTTGCGCAATTGCTCGAACAGCTTCTTCGGCCCAACCTGGTCCAACATCCACTTCTCAAGAAAAGGCTTGGCCGTGCTCCAAAGATCCAAATCAGGGTCCAGCTGGCGTCCTAGCCCTTCGATGTTGAGCAATGTCTTTTGCAGCAACACCAGTTGCGGCTGAATTTCGACATGGAAACGCCGGGAGGTCTGGAACAGGCGCATCAACAAAAAGCCCAACGAAATTTCTTTCAGCGGACGGTCGAAATAAGGCTCACACACCGAACGGATGGCAGACTCCAGTTCATCCACCCGCGTCGACTCGGGCACCCAACCGGACTCGATGTGCAGCTCGGCCACACGCTTGTAATCGCGCCGAAAAAATGCGGTGAAGTTCTGCGCCAGGTACTCCTTGTCGGTCTCAGTCAGCGTCCCCACAATGCCGAAGTCGAGCGAGATATACCGACCAAACGTGGCAGGCTCCAAGCTCACCTGGATATTGCCCGGGTGCATGTCCGCATGGAAAAAGCCGTCACGAAAAACCTGGGTGAAAAAGATCGTGACACCGTCGCGCGCCAGCTTAGGGATGTCAACGCCAGCCGCGCGCAAACGCTCAACCTGGTTGATCGGAACGCCCTTCATACGCTCCATGACCATCACATCAGGCATGCAATAGTCCCAAAACATCTCTGGAATCAAGACCAGATCCAGGTCCGCCATGTTGCGGCGCAATTGGGCAGCGCTGGACGCCTCACGCACCAAGTCCAACTCGTCGTGCAGGTATTTGTCAAACTCGGCCACGACTTCACGCGGCTTGAGACGCTTGCCATCATCAGACAGGTTGTCCACCCAACCGGCCATCATGCGCATCAAGTCCAGATCCTTATCGATCACCTTGAGCATGCCCGGGCGCAGCACCTTCACCGCCACATCACGCTGACGACCATCGCGGTCACGGATGACAGCAAAATGAACCTGGGCAATCGACGCGCTGGCCACCGGCTCACGCTCGAACGAGACAAAAATGTCTTCGAGTTTTTTCTTGAAAGCCTTCTCGATGATGGCCACAGCCACTTCACTGGGAAAAGGCGGAACGCGGTCCTGCAGTTTGGCCAACTCGTCAGCAATATCGATCGGCAACAAATCGCGCCGGGTGGACATCACCTGACCAAATTTGACAAAAATCGGCCCCAGGCTTTCCAGCGCTTGCCGAATGCGCTGGCCACGCGGGGCACTTAAATCACGCCCCCAAGACAACGTGCGGGCAAGCCGTTTGAGCCAAGGCGCTTTCTGGCTGGACAGCACCAGTTCATCGAGCCCATGGCGCAACAACACCCACAGGATAAAGATACCGCGAATAAGACGCCTCATCTGGCAGTTTGACCGGGTACAAAGGTCGATGCTTTGGCGGCAAATTGACGCACAGCCGTCACCAACTTGCTGGTCCACTGGCACATCATGCGGGCAGGGACATCACCCAGGATGCGCGCCAAATCTTCCTCCATGTCCCAGCGCACATGCTCGGTGAGCCAGTTGACCTCGGCGGCCAGTTGCACATCACCTTCAATGCGTACCGCCGGTTTATCGCCCCCTAAGACGGTCTGAGCCAAGGCCAGCGGTGACTCTTCGGTCACAGTCAGAACCAAATCCGCCAAGGCATCTGGCGAGGCCAGATCAAGCAAGCCGGCAGGGGTGGCTTGCAGCTTGAAGGAAAATGTGCGCCATTGCACCAGCACAACGCGTCCAGTCTGGCGCACCAATCTGGCGGTGGCTTCGCTTTCCTGCATCAACACATGGTTGAGCAGCAAAACAATGCGGTGCTGGGCCTCGAAGATGGCCCATTCAGGGGGTTGCAGTTTGGAGAGGGGAAGATTCTGAAGGAGACCCTCCAGAAACGAAAAAGGGGACTGTGTTGCCATAGTCCCCGATTATTCCTGAAATTTGCCAAGTTACCGCTATTGCAGCGCTTGAACCCCTGCCACCAACCAACCACTTTGGCCACTCTTGGGTTTGGTCATGTTCCAGACTTCGCGGAATGGCGCCGGACCCGCAGAGGGTTCCTCTCGAATCATCCCGGAAAACTCAACACTGGCCATGTAAGCATCGCCCAGGTCTTCGATGCCCAACAGGTGCGCTTCAATCATCACCACCTCGGTCAGATTGGCCGGGCCACCGGTATGCGCCTCACGCTCAGCCAATTGCGCCTGGATTTCTTTGAGCATGGTGTCAGTCATCATGACACGCAGGGCGCCGATGTCAGCCTTGTCCCAGGCTGCTTGCAAAGATACAAAATTGGCCTTGGCTGAGCGCAAGAACCCTTCTGAGTCGAAGTCAGCCGGAACACCCCAGGTTTGCGAACCCGCCAAACCAGAGCCGATGATGGAGCCCGACGCGCCCGCAATGCCGCTTGGCTTTGCGCTGTCAAAGGCGGTGACCGAGTGCTCCCAAGGACGCGCTGACGCATCGTTACCCACGTTTTCAGGACGGTAACTCGATGGCGTCATGGTATGGCCGGACGCGCCAGCACCCTGGAACGCAAACGGTGAGGCACTCGGTGTCGCGCTGCGTGCTTGACGCGATCGCATCACATAACCAACCACCGCCATGATCACCAAAGCCAGCAGGGCAAACATCATGAACTGCGCCATTTCTGCACCCAAACCCAGTGAACTGGCCAGCCAGGCCAGACCCAGGCCCGCTGCCAAACCGCCGAGCATGGCACCCCAAGGCCGCTTAGGTGCTGCCGCTGCAGCGGCTGTGGGGTTCTTGACCGCTGAATTGGCCGCACCTTGGGTCGGCGCAGCCGCGGGCGGTGTGGCCTGACGCTGCGTCACATTGCTGGATTGCTGTCCAAAAGACTTACCTCCCCCCAAGCGTTTGGCAGCTTCGGCCTGACTGGCAAACAGTGCCATGCTCATTGTCAAAACCCAAAGCCACTTTTTCATAACATCTCCTGTTTATACAAAATACGGTGCATTGATTCGGTTCAACACTTGATACCGACATGCAAGGCTACCAGACCACCTGTCAAATTGTGGTAATCCACATGCCCAAATCCACTAGCCTTCATCAGGGCTTTCAGCTCCTCCTGACTGGGATGCATGCGGATGGATTCGGCCAAGTATTGGTAGCTGGCTGAATCACCGGCAACCCATTCGCCCAGCTTGGGCAGGATGTTGAAAGAGTACCAGTCATAGGCTTTTTCGAGCGGCTTGGCCACCTTGGAAAACTCCAGCACCAGCAGCTTGCCACCCGGCTTGAGCACCCGACACATCTCGCTCAGCGCCACATCCTTGTGGGTCATGTTGCGCAAGCCAAAGGCCACACTGACCAGGTTGAAGTGGCTGTCCGGGAAAGGCAATTTTTCTGCATCACACACCAGCGTGGGCAGCAACACCCCCAGATCCACCAGACGGTTGCGCCCGGTGCTGAGCATGGCTTCGTTGATGTCGGTGTGCACCACGCAGCCCGATTTGCCCACTTTTTTGGCGAACGCCAGCGACAGGTCGCCGGTACCGCCCGCAATATCGAGCACCTGATCACCTTCTTGCAGGTTGGCCACCATCACGGTGTAGGCCTTCCAAGCGCGGTGCAGACCCATCGACATCAGGTCGTTCATCAGGTCGTACTTGGGGGCCACCGAGTCGAACACGCCCTTGACATGGCTGGCTTTTTCGGTCTCGTCAACGTTCTTGAATCCAAAATGTGTGGTGCTCATGGTGTGTGATGGTGTCGGGGTGATGAACGGATCGGCCTGATCAGGAAAGACCCGGCTCCAGGGTAAATAACAATTGTGGTGGGGCTGATTATCCCAGCCGCCGGGGGCACATTTGCGCCCGGTGTGTCAGCACAGCTCAAGCAGCGCCTTGACCGCTGCCAATTGGCGACGCGACACAAACAGCGGCTCGCTGACACGCTCCAGGCGCACCGCCCACCCCTCACCTTCGACCGCGTCTTGATAACGCTCCAACGAGCGCACCGCCTGGCGCGCCACCAGCGCGTTGCGGTGAATGCGCAGGAAACGGCTGGCATAACGGCTCTCCAGATCGTTCAAGGCGCCTTCCAGGATGTAGGTGCGATGGGCGGTACGCACGGTGATGTATTTGAGCTCCGCTTTCAGGTACAGCACCTCGGCAAGTGGCAAACGCTCGGTGCGGCCACGTTCCTGGATGACCAAAAAATCATTGGCAAAATCAGCCTCTAGCCCTTTATTTAAAAGGGTAAGTCGCTCTACTTTTTGAAGCGATGCCTGCAAACGCTCAAGGCGCACCGGCTTGGTGAGGTAATCCAGCGCCTCCAACTCAAAGGCTTGCAGCGCATGCTCGGTGTAGGCGGTGACAAACACCACAGCCGGTGGCTGCGGCAAGGCCCGCAGGCGCTGCGCCAGCGCCAACCCGTCCTCACCCGGCATGTGGATGTCGGCCAGCACCACGTCCACAGCCTGATGCATCACACAGTTCAGGGCCTGCGCCACATTGGCCGCCTCACCCACCACCCGTGCTGCGGGCGCGGTGCAGTCGGCCAGCAGGCTTGTGAGCCGCGCGCGCGCCAGCGCTTCGTCATCCACGATCAGCACCCTCAACACCATGCAATCACCTCCAACAAGCTCATAGCGGCACCTCGATCCTGACCTGGAACACGCCGTTTTTCAAACCACACTGAAAACGGCCCTGCACATCATGCAGCAGGCTCAGGCGTTCGCGCACATTGTCCAGCGCCAGCCCGTGACCAGGTGCGCTTGCGCCAGCCGACGGCGTCACCGTGTTGCTGACCTTGATGACCACCGTGGTGCCACGGCGTTGGGTGCTGATCCGTATCCGCGCCCCGCTGGCACTGGGCTCCACCCCATGTTTAACCGCGTTTTCTACCAGCGGCTGCAGCAGCAGCGGCGGCAAGCGGGCACCCCCGGCCTGCTCGTCCAGCGCCCATGCCACCTGCATCCGTTCACCAAAGCGCACCTGCTCAATCGCCAGGTAACGCTGGGCCAGCGCAATCTCATCCGCCAGCGTCACACTCTGTGCCTGCTCTTTGAGCGCGTAGCGAAACAGGTCACTGAGGTCTTCCAGCAAACGTTCGGCCTGGCGCGGCTCGGCGCGCACCAAGGCAATCGCGCTGTTGAGGGTGTTGAACAAAAAATGCGGCCGAATCCGCGCCTGCAGTTCCGCCAGCCGCGCGGTCGTGGCCGCGGGCGTCTTGCCTTTGGCGCGCAACACCAGGGCGGCCACCAAAGCAGCAGACAACAATGCCCCACTGAACGCACTGGCCCACCAAGGCGCCACCTCCAGCAAGCCAATAAACCACAGCACCGCACAGCCATACACACCCGCCAAAGCGCCCAGCAGCACACCGGCCCCTTGTTGCAACGCGGACGGCAGGCGCGCCAACACCTTCTTCAGACTGCAAGCGGCAATCAGCCACACCAGCGTGGCCGGCAAGGCCGCACCCGTGATCAAGGAGAGCCGATTGAGCCATTGCAATACATCTGCCGCACCAAACATCGCCACCACGGCCACCACCGCCTCGACAAACAACACGGCGCGCAACACCACACCAACCCGGCAGGCATCAAACACCAGCGTCTCTGGCGCAGGCGCGGTCGACCCAGTGGCAGGGGGCTGCGATGTTGTCTCTTGGAAGACCGATAAAATTTGAGAATCTTTCATTGACCAGCGGGTTGCGGCAAACATGTTGTTACCGCCGCCCATTATTGATGATTCCCGGTCAACGCCCTCCTGCATCACCTACCCTTGACACCCATGAGCCAAAACCAATTTGACAAAAAGTCCCAGGCCTGGTCGGCCCTGTTTTCTGAACCCATGAGTGACCTGGTCAAGCGTTACACCTCCAGCGTGTTTTTTGACAAACGCCTGTGGCAGGCCGACATCGCGGGCAGCCTGGCCCATGCCGACATGCTGGCCGCCCAAGGCATCATCAGCACCAAAGACCTGGCGGCCATCGAGCAGGGCATGGCGCAAATCACTTCCGAGATCGCATCCGGCGCCTTTGAATGGAAGCTCGACCTGGAAGACGTGCACCTCAACATTGAAGCCCGCCTGACCCAGCTGGTGGGTGACGCTGGCAAACGCCTGCACACTGGCCGCAGCCGCAACGACCAGGTCGCCACCGATGTGCGCCTGTGGTTGCGTGGTGAGATGGACCTGATCTCCGAGCTGCTGACCGACCTGCAAAAAGCCCTGCTGGAGGTGGCTGAACAACATGTCGAGGTGATCCTGCCCGGCTTCACCCACTTGCAGGTGGCGCAACCCATCAGCTTTGGCCACCACATGTTGGCCTATGTGGAAATGTTCAGCCGCGATGCCGAACGCATGGCCGAGGTGCGCCGCCGCGTCAACCGGTTGCCGCTGGGCGCCGCCGCCCTGGCCGGCACCAGCTACCCGCTGGACCGCGAACGTGTCGCCAAAACCCTGCAGATGGTCAACGAGCAAGGCCAGCCCCAGGTCTGCCAGAACAGCCTGGACGCGGTGAGCGACCGCGACTTTGCGATTGAATTCACTGCCGCTGCCTCTTTGTGCATGGTGCACATCAGCCGTTTGAGTGAGGAACTGGTGCTCTGGATGAGCCAAAACTTCGGCTTCATCAAAATTGCCGACCGTTTCACCACCGGCAGCTCGATCATGCCGCAGAAGAAAAACCCCGACGTGCCCGAACTGGCGCGTGGCAAGACTGGCCGGGTGGTGGGCCACCTGATGGGCCTGATCACCCTGATGAAAGGCCAGCCACTGGCCTACAACAAGGACAACCAGGAAGACAAGGAGCCGCTGTTTGACACGGTGGACACCCTCAAGGACACGCTGCGCATCTTTGCCGAGATGATTGGCGGCCAGCTCAATCCGGCCACCGGCAAAAAGGAAGGTGGCATCACCGTCAACGCCCAGGCCATGGAACAGGCCGCCCTCAAAGGCTACGCCACCGCCACCGATCTGGCCGACTACCTGGTCAAAAAAGGCCTGCCGTTTCGCGATGCCCACGAAACCGTGGCCCACGCCGTCAAAGCGGCCGTGAACCACCAAGTGGACTTGTCCGAGCTGCCGCTGTCGGTGTTGCAGGAATTCAACCCGGCCATCGACAAAGACGTGTATGCCGTGTTGTCGCTGCAAGGCTCGCTCAACGCCCGGCAGGTCTTGGGGGGCACCGCACCGGTGCAGGTCAAAGCGCAAATCGCCCGCCACCAACAGCGCTTGGCCTGAGGCCAAATCAGCCCGTCGGCAGCCCCAGCCAGGCGCCCACTGGCTGAGGTCTAATGCGTCCCCAGGCGCATCACACGCGCCCCCCTGCCCTTTTACCGAACCTTGCCATGACTGACATCCCTGACTCCCCGACCGACAACGACATCCCCAAGCCCTACAACTGGGCCTTGCAGCGCTGGCGTCTGGCCACCATCGGCTGTGTCATCTTGCTGGCGGTAGCAGCGGCCACCATGGTCAGCATGATGGAGCAGTTCAAAGCCCAGGTCAGCCATTTGCAAACCAAACTCAAGACCACCCAGCAGCTCAAATACGTGGCCGTGCTGCTCGATGACAAGCACCTGCCCGCGATGCTGCTCAGCTTTGACCTGCAAGACACCTACCTGCAAGTCCAGCGCCTCAACGACGTGAAAGAAGGGCCGGAGGAAAGCCTGCAACTGTGGGCGCTGGACAGCGAAGGGCGTGCGCTGTCGCTCGGCGTGCTGCCGCCCAAGCTCAAAACCGCGCAGGTTCCGGTCAGCGACAAAATCCTGGCGCAGGCCACCGGTCTGGCCATCAGTGTCGAAAACAAAGGCGGTGTGACCCCTGACCGCGCGCCCAGCCTGCCCTACCTGTTCACCGGCGCCCTGATCCAAAAAGCGCTTTAGGCCCGCTGCGGGCTGGCCCGCGCTGGCTTGACTCAAGCCCCAGCGCTGAGCTCGCCCATGACCTGGCGCAAATCTGCCAGCAAAGCGTCCACCGATTCGGGCGCGGTGTCCCAGGCGCACATGAAGCGGCAACCACCACCGGCGATGAACTGGTAAAACTTCCAACCCATGGCCTGCAAGGCCGACACCGCTTGTGGCGGCAACTGGGCAAACACCCCATTGGCCTGGGGTGCATGCAAGGTGGTCACACCCGCAATGGCCTGCAAGCCGGTGTAGAGCTTGTGCGCCATGGCATTGGCATGGCGCGCGTTGTGCAACCACACCTCGTCTTCCAGCAAACCGACCCAGGGTGCGGAGATGAAGCGCATCTTGGAGGCCAACTGGCCCGCCTGCTTGACGCGCCAGGCGAAGTCTTGCGACAGCTTGTGGTCAAAAAACACCACCGCCTCACCCGCTGGCAGCCCGTTTTTGGTGCCCCCAAAACACAGCACATCCACCCCCGCACGCCAGGTGATGTCGGCCGGTGAACAGCCCAGATGCGCCACCGCATTGGCAAACCGTGCACCGTCCATATGCACCCGCAGTTGGTGCTTCTGCGCCATCCACGAGATGGCCCGCACCTCGTCGAGGCTGTAGACCGTGCCCATTTCTGTGGCCTGGGTGATCGACACCACCTTGGGGCGCGGGTAATGGATGTCGCTGCGTTTGGTCACCAGGGTGTTGATGGCTTCCGGCGTGAGCTTGCCCAGCTGGGCGGCTGCCGACTGGCTCTCGCCCACCAGCAGCTTGGAGCCATTGGAAAAGAACTCTGGCCCGCCGCATTCATCGGTTTCGATGTGCGCCACCGGGCTGCAGATCACCGAGTGGTAGCTCTGGCACAACGACGCCAGCGCCAGCGAGTTGGCCGCCGTGCCGTTGAAAACGTAATACACATCGCAGTCGATGTCGAACAACTGGCGCAGCATGTCGGTGGAGCGCTGGGTCCAGCGGTCTTCCCCATAAGCCGGTTCGTGTCCGCTGGCATTGGCCTCACCCAGCCAGTGCATGGCCTGGGGGCAGGCCCCCGCGTAGTTGTCACTGGCAAACTGTTGCCGGGCCACCTTGGGTGCGCTCTCGGCGTTGATGTTCAAGACTGTCACGGGGTCATAACCTTTCTGTCGGGACCGGCCCGGTACCTGTTTGGCGACCAACAGCGCGTTGATCCAGCGGTAGGGCAAGTGTAGTGTTGCGCTCTGCGGGCGCCTTGCCGCTGTGCGGGTCGCCGCCAATTGATGTAGCGCAGGGGAGGCTGCCAAAAACAGCGTCTGCCTCTGGTTAACGCGCTTTCTGGCACCCTGCGGTGTTACGCTCAGCCCCCTCTCATATTTGAACCGCGCCCCGAGGGCGCAAACAACGCAAGGAAGAACAGTCATGGGTGCGCAGTGGAAAGCAAAGGGCAAGGAATTGGCCGCCAACGCCAAGGGCCGGGTGTTTGGCAAACTGTCCAAGGACATCATGCTGGCCGCACGCAGCGGCGCCGACCCCGCCGCCAACTCGCGCCTGCGCCTGCTGGTGGAGCAGGCCCGCAAGGCCTCCATGCCCAAGGACACGCTCGACCGCGCCATCAAAAAAGGCGCCGGCCTGACCGGTGAAGCCGTCAACTTTGAACATGTCATCTACGAAGGTTTTGCGCCGCACCGCGTGCCCTTGATGGTGGAGTGCCTGACCGACAACCTGAACCGCACCGCGCCTGAAATGCGGGTGCTGTTCCGCAAGGGCCAGTTGGGTACCTCGGGCTCGGTGGCCTGGGACTTTGACCACCTCGGCATGATCGAGGCCGAACCGGCTGTACCCGGCGCAGATGCTGAGGTAGCCGCTATTGAAGCCGGAGCGCAAGACCTGGAGCCCGGTGACGAAGAGGGCACCACCCTGTTCCTAACCGACCCGACCGACCTGGACCTGGTCAGCCGCGCCCTGCCCGCCCAGGGCTTCACCGTGTTGTCGGCCAAGCTGGGTTACAAACCCAAGAACCCGGTCGACCCGGCCAGCCTGAGCGCCGAACAGCTCGAAGAGGTGGAGGCTTTCCTGGCCGCCATCGACGCCAATGACGATGTGCAAAACGTCTACGTTGGTCTGGCAGGTTAAGGATGAAAAGCCAAATTGACCATCTGGTGATTCTTGCCCAGACCCTGGACCAGGGTGTGGCCTGGTGTGAAGCCACGCTGGGCGTCACGCCCGGCCCGGGCGGTGAACACCCGCAGTTTGGCACCCACAACCGCCTGATCAAAATCGCCACGCCCAAGTTCCCCTTGGCCTACCTGGAGATCATCGCTATCAATCCAGAAGCTAAAAGCCCAGGTGATACAAGGACCAAGCGCTGGTTTGACATGGATGAAACGGCCCTGCAAGCCGCTGTGACCGTGGCGCCGCAGCTGGTGCATTTTGTCGCGCAGACCGACGAGTTACAGGCCGGGCGCACGGCGCTCAAAGCCCTGGGCATCGAGCGTGGCCCGGCGTTACAAACCAGCCGCCATTCACGCAAAGGGGTGTTGCAGTGGCAGATCACCGTGCGCGACGACGGCCAGCGCCTGTTTGACGGCGCGCTGCCCAGCCTGATCCAGTGGGGCAAACCCGCTGAGGCCGAACCACTGCGCCTGCACCCCCGCAACAGCCTGCCCCGCTCCGGCGTCGCGCTGCAAAATGTGGCGGTGACCCACCCGACAGCAGCCAAATTACAAGCGGCGTATGAGGCCATTGGGCTGACAGGTGTCACGGTAGAAGATGGCCCGGCCAACATCACCGTCACTTTGAACACGCCCAAAGGCCCGGTGACGTTGCAAAGCTTGGGTGTGTAGCGGGTACAGCCAGCATCACCCCGCTGTTTTTTGTTTTCCTTGACCTCTCGGATGGCGCATGCCGCTGGGTTGGGTTGCAGACCAAGGCACGAAAAAGCGCACCCAGCCCAGGTAAACCTTCTCGGTCTTGGCGCTATAGTGCAAATACCCAACCTGCTCACGCGCCTGATCAAGCAAGCGGGTTTCAGTTTTTCCATTCAACAGATGTATCGGCAAACCCGGGATGTATCGACCGGGTTCTGCCGTCTACATTGCGTTGGATGTCGTCAAGGTAACCCATGGCACTACTGGCAGAAGAAATCGTTGAAGAGTGGCTAAATCGTCAAGGCTATTTCACAATTCGTGGAATAAAAATGGGGGTTCAAGAGATTGATCTTCTCGCCATCAGATATAGGTCGGATGGTCAGGCAGAGTGTCGGCACATTGAAGTCCAAGCCTCAATGCGGCCCGTCAGCTATATCTCGCGCGTTCCAAAAAATGAACAAAAATCTGGCCGCGCTGCCAATAGCGCAAAGCGCTCGGATGATGAGCTGATTCAAGGCGTATCCGAGTGGGTCGAAAAGAAGTTCCGCCGTCCAGACAAGAAGGCATTGATGGCAAAGCTCTGGAAAGGTCAGTGGTCTTCTGAGCTTGTCGTCAATGTAGTCAAATCAGATCATGAGCTAGGTCTGATCGAACGCCACAAAATCAAGATTCACCGCCTCGGCGATATTGTTCGCTCTTTGTCCACAGAGAAGTTTGTTATCGGTAGTGCCAGCGGTGCAGATATCGTAGATCTTATTCACATGGGGTTGCCAACGCAGGTGGGTACGTGACAGCCAATAATTCCGTCGAGATAGAACCCACAACAGCCCGCCACTTGCAAAAACTCAAACTTCATAGCTACTAGCCCTTATTGCAAAAGGGCTAGAGGCCAATTTTCCTTATAAGCCTCAGGCTGTTGCACCCAAGCCGGGACGCAGGGGCGACACATCCTCGGCCCGCACGCCCACGGCCGCCAGGGCCGCTGGCACCGGCAGGCCCTGCACCAGCGCCGCCGTCAGCTCACCCATGGCGGGTGCGGTCTGGATGCCGTAGCCGCCCTGCCCGGCCAACCAGAAAAAGCCCGGGGCGTCGGGGGCAAAACCGACCACCGGGGTTTTGTCGGCCACAAAGGAGCGCAAACCGGCCCAGGCGCGTTTGATCTTGCGGATCTGCAGCGTGGTCACGGTTTCGACCCGGTCCACCGCAATCGCCACGTCCAGCTCTTCGGGTTGCACGTCTTGCGGGTGCACCGGGTCTTCGTTGGCGGGTGACACCAGCAGCAGGCCCGCATCGGGCTTGATATAAAAGGTTTCCTGCAGGTCAATCACCATCGGCCAATGGGCGCTGTCACTGCCGGCAGGTGGCTCGCAGGTGAAGGCGGTGCGGCGTTTGGGCTGCAAGCCCACCGGGGCCACACCGGCCAGCTGCGCCAGTTCGTCACACCAGGCACCCGCCGCGTTGACCAGCACCGGCGCCCAGAAGCTGCCTGCCGGGGTGTCCACACGCCAGCCGCCGTCTTCGCGCACCACGGCCTGCGCTTGGGCGTCACACACCAACTTGGCGCCAGCGGCTTTGGCACCGCGCAAAAAACCCTGGTGGATGCCGTGCACATCCATGTCCATGGCGTCGGGCTCAAAGATGCCAAACGCGGCAAACTCGGGCTGCAGCACCGGCACCTTTTGCAACATCTGGGCTTGTGTCCACCATTGCACATTGGGGATCAGCGTTTGCATGGCCTCAAACCGCTCACGCAGTGCGTCGTGGTCGTCAGGCGTGCCCACAATCAAGGTGCCACGCGGTGTGACCAGCGGGTACGGCGAAAACCCCTCGGGTGGCGCAAAGTAAAACGATTTGGCTGCGGTGGTGATGGCGCGCACCGTGGCATTGCCGTAGGTTTCCGAATACAGCGCGGCGGAGCGCCCGGTGGCGTGGTAACCGGGCTGGGACTCCCACTCCAGCAGCGTCACCTGCCGGTGCGGCGCCAAAAAATAGGCGGCAGAGGCACCCGCCATGCCCGCACCCACGATCAAAACATCTGTTTTCTGCATGTGTTCACCTTCTCAAAAAATAGCGCATTCACGGCGCCCTCAACAAATTTCACAAGGCCTGCATCACTTTTCAGGTGGCCCACCGGTCTGGCCCCGTAACATGCGGGCATTCAAGAGAAAGTGTTGTTATGCCCGTGATCACCAATATTGAAGACCTGCGCATTCTGGCCAAAGCCCGCGTGCCGCGCATGTTCTACGACTATGCCGACTCCGGCAGTTGGACTGAGAGCACCTATCGTGCCAACTCGGCAGACTTTCAGGCGATCAAACTGCGCCAGCGCGTGGCCATCAACATGGAAAACCGCAGCACGGCCAGCACCATGATCGGCCAGAAGGTGGCGATGCCGGTGGCGATAGCGCCCACGGGACTGACCGGCATGCAGAGTGCCGACGGTGAAATCAAGGCGGCCAATGCGGCCAAAAAGTTCGGCATCCCGTTCACGCTCTCGACCATGAGCATCTGCTCCATCGAAGATGTGGCCAAGGAGACGGGTGGCCACCCGTTCTGGTTTCAGCTGTATGTGATGAAGGACCGCGACTACATCGAGCGCCTGATTGACCGCGCCAAGGCGGCGCACTGCTCGGCGCTGATGATCACGCTGGATTTACAAATCCTGGGCCAGCGCCACAAGGACATCAAAAACGGCCTGTCGGCGCCACCCAAGCTGACCATCCCCAACATCGTCAACATGGTGACCAAAGTGCGCTGGGGCTTGGGCATGCTGGGCACCCAGCGGCGTGGTTTTGGCAACATCGTCGGCCACGTCAAAGGTGTGGAAAACATGGGCAGTTTGAGTGAATGGACCGCCAAGCAGTTTGACCCAGCCCTGAGCTGGAACGATGTCGAGTGGATCAAACAACGCTGGGGCGGCAAGCTCATCATCAAAGGCATTCAAGACGTGGAAGACGCCCGGCTGGCGGTCAACTCAGGTGCCGACGCGATGATCGTCAGCAACCACGGCGGCCGCCAGCTGGACGGCGCACCCAGCTCCATCAGCGCCCTGCCCGCCATCGTCGACGCCGTGGGCAAGGACATCGAGGTGCACATGGATGGCGGCATCCGCAGCGGGCAGGATGTGCTCAAGGCGCGTGCCCTGGGCGCCCGTGGCACCTACATTGGCCGCGCCTTTTTGTACGGCCTGGGTGCCATGGGTGAAGAAGGTGTGACCAAGGCGCTGGAGATCATCCACAAGGAGCTCGACCTGACCATGGCCTTTTGTGGCCACACCAACATCGAGACTGTGGACAAGGGCATTTTGCTGCCCGGTACCTACCCGGTGTAAGCCCTGGGGCGGGCTCGCCCTGCCCCAGCGACCTGCGCTTACTTGAGGTAAGAGCGCAGCGTTTTCACCACCTGCTCCAGGTCGTTGCGGCGTTGCTCGATCGGGAGGTCTTGCGCGTCCAGATGCTCACGCAGGTGGCCCTCCAACACCTCGGCCATCAAGCCATTGACCGCACCGCGAATCGCCGCGATCTGCTGCAGCACGGCGGAGCAATCGGTGCCCTGTTCCAGCGCCCGTTCTAGTGCATCGGTCTGCCCCTTGATGCGTCGAACGCGGGTCAACAACTGCTTCTTGCTTTTGATCGTATGCGGCACGGTCAGTCTCTTTCTGTCATTAAAAGTATACTGGGGTATAGTATCTAGACACCCCGTCAGAACAGGAAGCGTAACACCATGCCATCGACCCTTTCCGCCCCCCACCTGGGCCATTCCCATGTTTTTGATGAAGGCAACCCGCTGGCGGAGCAACGCACCCGCTGGGCGGTGCTGCTCACCGCCTGCATGATGGTGGTGGAAATTGCGGGCGGCTGGTTCTACAACTCGATGGCCTTGCTGGCCGACGGCTGGCACATGAGTTCACACGCGCTGGCGCTGGGCCTGTCCACGCTGGCCTATGCGGCGGCCCGGCGTTTTGCCAACGACACACGTTTTGCCTTTGGCACCTGGAAGATTGAGGTGCTGGGCGGCTACACCAGCGCCACCTTTTTGGTCGGCATTGCGGTGTTGATGTTGTTTCAGTCGGTTGAGCGCTTGGTTTCACCGACCCCGATCCAGTACGACCAGGCCATCGGTATCGCGCTGGTCGGCCTGCTGGTCAACCTGGCCTGCGCCTGGCTGCTCAAGGACAACCACGACCATTCTCATGGTCACGACCACGGGCATGGGCACGCTCACCACGACCATCACCACGAAGACCTGAACCTGCGCTCGGCTTACATCCATGTCGTGGCCGATGCCGCCACCTCGGTGCTGGCCATCTTGGCGCTGATCGGTGGCAAGCTCTGGGGTGCGGACTGGCTCGACCCGCTGATGGGCATTGCCGGTGCGGCGCTGGTGGGTGTCTGGGCCTACGGTTTGCTACGCGACAGCGGGCGTGTGTTGCTGGACGCCGAAATGGACGCGCCGGTCACCGACGAAATTCGGGAAGTGATTGCCGCCAGCCCGATCCCGGCGCACATCACCGACCTGCATGTGTGGCGCGTTGGCAAAGGCAAATACGCCTGCATCCTGTCACTGGCTGCCGGGCAGGACGCCACCCCCGAGGAGTTCAAGCGCCAACTGAGCATCCACGAAGAATTGGTGCATATCACGGTAGAAATCCACCCCTGCGGCCCCGACTGCCACCCGCAGTATTTCAGGACGACTGCAGCTGGTGTGTCACCAGCTTGAAGTCCGGGTCTTCGGGGAAGGACTTGACCTGAAAGCCCAGGCCGCGCATCAGCTTGAGCATGTTGGCATTGTTGGCCAGCACCAGGCCTTCAATCTCGGTCAGCCCTTTTTCACGGGCAAAGTCCATGATCGACAACATCAAGCGTGAGCCCAAGCCCTGCCCCTTGAAGTCATCAGACACCACCAGCGAGAACTCGCAGCTGGCCCGGTCTGGATTGGTGATGTAGCGCGACACACCGACCACCCGTGTGGTCTGCTGTGACTGGCCGTGTTCGTCCAGGCTGGTCGAGTTATGGAGCGCCACCAGCGCCATTTCGCGGTCGTAGTCAATCAGGGTGAAACGCGACAACATGGTGGCGGGCAGCTCCTGCATGCTCGACACAAAGCGGAAATAACGGCTCTCGGGCGACAAGCCACGCACAAAGGCCTGCAGCATCACCGCGTCATCCGGGCGGATCGGGCGCACGATGTATTCACCGCCGCCCGCCATGGGGCACAGCTGCTCGTGCTGCGACGGGTACGGCAAGATGGCCAGGTGGTTGTAATGGCGCACCGAGGGTGCCGCGTTGTCGATGACGATGCGCGCGTCCACCGCCAGCGCACCGGACTCGTCCACGATGATCGGGTTGATGTCCATCTCGCGCAACTGGGGCAGCTCACACACCATCTCCGACACCCGCAGCAGGATCTGCTCAAGCGACTCCACATCTGCGGCTCTGGCACCACGCCAGACGCCCAGGGTGTCGGCCACACGCGAGCGTTCGATCAGCCGACGCGCCAGAAACTGGTTCAACGGTGGCAATTCCATGGCGCGGTCGTTGATCAGCTCAATCATGGTGCCACCGGCACCAAAGGTGATCACCGGGCCAAAAGGGTCGTCGGTCACCAGGCCCACACAGACCTCGCGGCCGCGTGTCTGGTTCGACATGTTCTGCACCGTGACACCGTTGATCTTGGCGCCCGGCTGCAGTCGTGTCACGTTTTGGATCATCTCCAGAAAAACATCACGCACACCCACCGCATTCATCACGTTCAGGGCGACGCCCTGCACATCCGACTTGTGGCTGACGTCGGGTGAGTCGATCTTGAGCGCCACCGGGAAACCCAGTTGGGTGGCGATCATCATGGCCTCGTTGGGGCTGCGCGCCAGAATGGTTTTGGTGACCGGGATATGAAACGCCGCCAGCAGCGCCTTGGACTCCATCTCGGTCAGCACCTTGCGCCGTTCGGCCAACACACTCTCAATCAGGATGCGCGCGCCTTCCACGTCCGGGGTGGACAGCTCGCTCAAAGGGGGCGGTGTTTGCTGCAGCAGCAGCTGGTTTTGGTAGAACGATGCAATGTTGCCAAAGGCACCCACCGCCGCCTCTGGCGTGCGAAACGTCGGGATGGCCGCGTCATTGAGAATCTTGCGCGCATCACCCACCGAGGCGTCGCCCATCCAGCAGGTGAGCAAAGGTTTGCTGACACGGCGGTTGTACTCGGCAATGGCCGTGGCCAACGCATCACCATCGGTGTCGACCTTGGGTGAATAAATCACCAAAATGCCGTCGATCTGGCTGGCTTGGCTGGCGGCTTCAATGGCAGCGCGGTAATGCTCGGGGCCCGCTTCTTCCGAGACGTCAATCAAGTCGCTCAAAGTGGCCAGGTGGGACAAGGCTGGTTTGAGCGTGTCAATCTCTTGCTGGCTCAGGCGACCCAGCTCCAGATTGATTTCGCTGACCCAGTCTGCCGCCAGCACACCCGGCCCACCGCCGTTGGTGATGATGGCCAGCCGCCGCCCGACCGGCTTGTAGCGCGAAGCCAGGCATTTGGCGGCCGAGAACAGCTGCACAAACGAGCGCACCCGCACCGCACCGGCGCGGCGCAGGGCGGCATCAAACACCTCGTCGCTGCCAACAATCGCGCCCGAATGGGTCAAGGCAGCGCGGTTGCTGCTGGCTTTGCGCCCCGCCTTGAGCACCACCACCGGCTTGGCATTGGCTGCAGCGCGCAGGGCACTCATGAAACGCCGGGCGTTGGTGATGCCTTCCAGATACACCACGATGCTGTGGGTTTTGGCGTCTGAGGCCAGATAGTCCAGCACCTGCGCCATGTCGACCGCCGTATTGGGCCCCAGCGACACCACGGCCGAGAAACCCACCGCGTTTTTACGGGCCCAGTCCAGAATCGACGAGGTCAGTGCCCCCGACTGCGACACCAGCGCCAACGAACCCGGTGCGCCCAGCGGCCCGGCCACACTGGCGTTAAGCAGCAGATGCGGGCGCTGGAAACCCAGGCAATTGGGCCCCAGCAGGTAGATGCCGTCGCGCGAGGCCATTTTGTGCAGCTCAGCCGCCTGGGCGGCGTCGATGCCGCTGGAGATCACCAGGGCCGAGCGGCATTTGATGCGCCCGGCCAGCGCCAGCGCAACGGCCACCTCATCGGGCGGCAACACAATGATGGCCAAGTCTGCGTGCACATTGGCCAGATCAGCCAGCGTGCCGCTGGCCCGCGTGTCCAAAAACACCAGCTTGCCCGCGTAGTCCTGGGCGGTGATGGCCTGATGCAGCGCATGCGCCTGTGGGGTCTGCGACTCAGGGGCGTTGGCCTGGCCCGCAAATACGGCAATGGAGCCTGGGGAAAACAGCGATGTCAAGAAATGCTTGTCCATGAAACTACCCACTGACGTTTGGAAAAAAATCCCGCCAAGCTTAACCTGTAGCCGCCCAAAAAGCACTGACATTCTGCGCCCCGCCTGCCGGGCTGCGCAGGGTGTTGGCAGGGCAAAACAGCGCCCAGCTCGCGGTATCCTTGCCAGCATGCCCTTGTTAACCCACCTGACATGCCGCCCCGCCTGATCCGCCGTATCGCCCACCTGGACATGGACGCGTTTTACGCCTCGGTGGAGCTGCTGCGTTACCCGCAGCTCAAGGGGCTGCCGGTGGTGATTGGCGGCGGGCGCCGCTCGGCTGATGACGCCTTGTTGCAAGCGCACGCCGATGTGCCGCTGAACAAGATCCCGGTGGCAGACTTTCCGCGGCTGGCGGGTTACACCGGCCGTGGGGTCATCACCACCGCCACCTACGCGGCGCGCCAGTCGGGTGTGGGTTCGGCCATGGGCCTGATGAAAGCCGCCAAGCTGTGCCCGCAGGCGATTTTGTTGCCGGTGGACTTTGCCGAGATCAGGCGTTATTCACGCGCTTTCAAAGACATCATCCTGGACATTGCCCCGCTGATGGAAGACCGGGGGGTGGACGAGGTCTACATCGACTTCACCGAGGTGCCTGGCGGCCAGCGCGACGGTGGCCGGGTGCTGGGGCGCCTGATCCAAAAGACGATTTTTCAGCACACCGGCCTGACCTGCTCGATCGGTGTGGCACCCAACAAACTGCTGGCCAAGATGGCCAGCGAGTTCAACAAACCCAACGGCATCGCCATCGTGCTGGAGGAGGACTTGCAAGACAAAATCTGGCCGCTGGCCTGCCGCAAGATCAACGGCATTGGCCCCAAGGCCGACGAGAAGCTGCAAGGTCTGGGCATCACCACCATTGGCCAGCTGGCGCAACAAGAGGTGGACTGGCTGATTGACCACTTTGGCCAGAAAACCGGCGCCTGGTTGTACGCCGCCTCCCACGGCCAGGACGAGCGCCCAATTGAGCTGGAGAGTGAGCCGGTATCGATCAGCCGCGAAACCACTTTTGAGCGCGACTTGCATGCGGTGCGCGACAAGGCCGAGCTGGGCGCCATCTTCACCCGGCTGTGTGAACAGGTGGCAGCCGACTTGGCCAACAAAGGGTATGTTGGCAAAACCATTGGCATCAAGCTGCGGTTTGACGATTTCAAAAGTGTCACCCGTGACCAGACGGTGGAGGCCTATGTGGGCGACGCCAAAACCATCCGCCAGATCGCAGGGCTTTGCCTCAAGCGCGTGCCGCTGACCAAGCGCCTGCGTCTGCTGGGGGTGCGGGTGGCCTCGCTGATGCGTCTGCAGGACGCCGCAGAGACGGCATCAAAAAAGCCTTTAGCCCTTTCAAATAAAGGGTCAAATGCTTCTGACTTAATAGCAATTGAACCCCAGTTGTTTGACTAAGCACAGCAGGCCACATAGCCCTTTTGACGTCACTAGATTGGTGCTTTTGCTGTAATCGCCCGGTGCTTGTTTCACACTGGCTCAGGCCCCCATCGGCCTTCTTTTCTCTACCCCATCCATCAAGGAAAACACCATGACCACATCGCTGTACGACATCACCCTGCGCCAAGCCAACGGCTCTGACACCACTTTGGCTGACTACAAGGGCCAGGTGCTGCTGATCGTCAACGTGGCCTCCAAATGTGGCCTGACGCCCCAGTACGCCGGTCTGGAAAAGCTGTTTGAGACCTACCGCGACCAGGGGCTGACGGTGCTGGGTTTCCCCGCCAACGACTTCAAAGAACAAGAGCCCGGCACCGACGCCGAAATCGCCAGCTTTTGCAGCCTGAACTACGGCGTGCAATTCCCGATCTTCAGCAAGATTGCCGTCACGGGTGAGGCCAAACACGCGCTGTACAAGTGGTTGACGGCCGCCCAGCCGGTGACCGAAGAACGCGCCGGTGTGGAAACCATGCTGCGCGGCCACAAGATTGAACCCACCAGCGCGCCCGAAGTGGTCTGGAACTTCGAGAAGTTCCTGATCAACCGCCAGGGTGAAGTGGTGCGCCGTTTTGCACCCGCCATCACTGCCGAAGCGCCTGAGCTGATGGCCGCCGTCCAGAAAGAACTAGCTATTAAATAAATAGCTATTAGCCCTTATAAAATAAGGGCTAGGCGGCAAAAAAACCTACTGCCGCGCAGTGCGCACATTGCGCGGCAGCGCTTGCGGAAAGCTGGAGCGAAACGGGTTGATGTCCAGCCCGCCACGGCGGGTGTAACGCGCGTACACGCTGAGTTTGTGCGGCTGGCAACGGGCCTGGATGTCCATGAAGATACGCTCGACACAGTCTTCATGAAACCCGTTGTGGTTGCGAAAACTCACGATGTAACGCAGCAGCCCGGCCTGGTCGATCTGCGGTCCAAAATAGCTGATCTGCACACTGCCCCAGTCAGGCTGGCCAGTCACCGGGCAGTTGCTTTTGAGCAGGTTGCTGGTCAACACCTCTGACACCGGGGATTCGTGGATGGCAGCGGTCAACAGCTCGGGCGCCGGTGTGTAGTGCTCACAGTCCAGATCGAGCCGGTCCAGGTTCTGGCCGTCGAGTTCATGGATCGGCTCCTGGTCAAACAACTCTGGCGCCACCAGCTTCACACCCACACTACTTAACACCACCGCGCCACGCCAAGCGGCTTCGGTCAAATCAGCCCGCAGGCGCGCCTGCACCTCGGTAGCGTCGGCAAACCGGGTGTTGCTGAAACTGCCCAGGTAGAGCTTGAACGATTTGCTCTCGATGATGTTGGCCGACTCACACGGCACCGTGATGTGGGCCAGCGCCAACTGCGGCTTGCCACGCGCATTGAGCCAACTCAGCTCAAACGCGGTCCACAAATCCGCCCCGAGAAACGGCAGCCCTTGGCCTAAGCCCAGCTTGTCGCGCTGAGCAGCGCGGGGGATCGGAAACAACAAACCCGCGTTGTACTGGTCCGCGTACACCGTGGATTGGCCTAATGGGGAATGGGTGATGGGGTTCATGGTTACTCCACTATCAATAGCTACTCACCCTTTTTATAAAAGGGCTTGAGCGGTATTTCTTATATAAAAATCAATCAGCCGCGCGGCGGCGAAACACCAGCCGCTCAGGCGTTGAGGCAGCGGCGTCATAGGCATACCCTTCGACGTCAAAGGCGGTGAGCTGCTCGGGCTTGGTGAGCGCATGTTGGGCGACAAACCGCGCCATCAGGCCACGCGCGCGTTTGGCGTGAAAACTCACGATCTTGTACTTGCCGCCTTTGAACTCCTCAAACACACATTCCACCACCCGCGCTTTCAGGGTGGTCAGGTCCACCGCCTTGAAATACTCGACCGAGGCGAGGTTGACGACCACCGGCGCCGTATCTTTTGCCTGGCGGGTATTGAGGTGCTCGGCAATCTGGCTGCCCCAGAACGCGTACAGGTTTTTGCCATGGGCGTTGGCGAGTTGTGTGCCCATCTCCAGCCGGTAGGGCTGCATGTAGTCCAGCGGGCGCAGCACGCCGTAGAGGCCGCTCAGGATGCAGACATGGTTTTGCAGCCAGGCCAGCGCCTGGGGGTCGAGGGATTTGGCATCCAGGCCCTCGTACACATCGCCGTTGAAGGCCAGCACCGCCTGTTTGGCGTTTTTGGCGGTGAACTTGGGCGTCCAGGCCTGGTAACGCGCCACATTGAGGCCGCTTAAGGTGTCGCTCAGGTGCATCAGCTGGGCGATGTCCTGGGGGGATTTCTGTTTGAGGAGCTCGATCAGCTCGGACGCTTGCGCCACAAACTGCGGCTGGGTGTGCGGCACGTCACCGGCGGGTGTGTCGTAGTCCAGGGATTTGGCGGGAGAGAGTAAAAGCAGCATGGTGGCAGGGGATAAGGGTTGGGTCGCAAACTAGGGACCTGTCAGGTTTTCATTATCGTGACAGCGTCATAAAGAATGCCTATCAATAGCTTATAAACAATGTATCGTGAAAACGATAGATCGGCACTATGATTTGACCCATCGGCGCTGCAACCCGGGCGCTGACATTTTCTTAACCACCCTTCCAGGAGTCTTTCATGTCTTTGATCAACACCCAAGTCCAACCGTTCAAAACCAAAGCTTTCCACAACGGCCAGTTCATCGACGTGTCCGAAGCCAGCCTCAAGGGCAAATGGTCGGTCGTGATCTTCATGCCCGCTGCCTTCACCTTCAATTGCCCGACCGAAGTGGAAGATGCTGCTGACCACTACGCCGAGTTCCAAAAGGCCAACACCGAGGTCTACATCGTCACCACCGACACGCATTTCTCGCACAAGGTGTGGCACGAAACCTCTCCCGCTGTGGGCAAGGCCAAGTTCCCGCTGGTGGGCGACCCCACCCACCAACTGACCAACGCTTTTGGCGTGCACATTCCTGAAGAAGGTCTGGCACTGCGCGGCACCTTCATCATCAACCCGGACGGCGTGATCAAGACCCTGGAAATCCACTCCAACGAAATCGCCCGCGACGTGAAAGAAACCCTGCGCAAGCTCAAGGCGGCTCAATACACCGCCGCTCACCCAGGTGAAGTTTGCCCCGCCAAGTGGAACGAAGGCGCAAAGACCATCGCGCCGTCGCTGGAACTGGTCGGCAAGATCTAAATCCCCGGCGTTCTGATCGGCACGCCTTGACTGGCGTGCCCCAAGCCGGACTGGGACAGGCTGCCCCGCGCAGCTTGCCCTCCGGTTTTTTTTCGCACAAAATCAGCCTGTAGCCCACTTAAAACGGGCACCAATAGCTATTTAAGTAATAGCACCAAAGGAATCCACCATGCTCGACCAAGACATCAAAACACAATTAGCCGCCTACCTGCAGCGCGTGACACAACCGTTCGAGATGGTGGCCAGCCTCAATGACTCTGACACCTCGCGCGAAATGCTCGATCTGCTGCAGACCATCCAGAGCCTGCGCAGCGACAAGATCACGCTCAGGACCGACGGCAACGACATGCGCAAGCCGTCGTTCACCGTGCAACGTGTCGGCGCTGCGAACAGCCTGCGTTTTGCCGGCCTGCCGCTGGGCCACGAATTCACCTCGCTGGTGCTGGCGCTGCTGTGGACCGGCGGCCACCCGCCCAAGGTTGAGGCCGATGTGCTGGACAGCATCCGCGCGCTGGACGGCGACTTCAATTTCGAGGTTTACATGTCCTTGACCTGCCACAACTGCCCGGACGTGGTGCAAGCGCTGAGCCTGATGGCGATCTTCAACCCCAAGGTCAAAACCGTGGTGATCGAAGGCGGCGCGTTCCAGGCCGAAGTCAATGACCGCGAAATCATGGCCGTGCCGATGGTGTTCCTCAATGGCCAGATGTTTGGCTCGGGCCGTATGACGGTCGAGGAAATTGTGGCCAAGCTCGACACTGGCGCCGCCGCCCGTGATGCCGCCAAGCTGTCGGCACAAGCCCCCTATGAAGTGCTGATCGTCGGTGGTGGACCAGCCGGTGCTGCTGCCAGTGTCTACGCCGCGCGCAAAGGCATCCGCACCGGCATTGCCGCCGAGCGTTTTGGCGGTCAGGTCAATGACACCTTGGCCATCGAGAACTTTGTCTCGGTGCTGGAAACCGACGGCCCCAAATTTGCCGCCGCACTCGAAGCCCATGCCCGCGCCTATGACGTGAACATCATGAACCTGCAGCGCGCCGACAAGCTGATCCCGGCGGCCGAGCCAGGTGGCCTGATCGAAATTCAGCTGGCCAACGGCGGCTCGCTCAAGAGCAAAACCGTGATCCTGTCCACCGGCGCGCGCTGGCGCAATGTCAATGTGCCCGGTGAAGAACAGTACAAAACCAAGGGTGTGGCCTACTGCCCGCACTGCGACGGCCCGCTGTTCAAGGGCAAACGCGTGTCGGTGATTGGCGGGGGCAACTCCGGCGTCGAGGCGGCGATTGACCTTGCCGGTGTGGTGGCGCATGTGACGCTGATCGAGTTCGACACCAAATTGCGTGCCGACGCGGTACTGGTCAACAAACTCAAGAGCCTGCCCAATGTGACCATCCTGGTGAATGCCCAAACCACCGAGATCACCGGCGACGGCCAGAAGGTCAACGGCCTGAGCTACAAAGACCGCGCCACCGAGACTGTGCACCATGTGGAACTCGAAGGTGTGTTTGTGCAGATTGGCCTGGTGCCCAACACCGAATGGCTCAAAGGCACGCTGGAGCTGTCCAAACACGGTGAGATCGTGGTCGATGCCAAAGGCCAGACTTCCCTGCCCGGTGTGTTTGCCGCAGGTGACGCGACCACCGTGCCCTTCAAACAAATCATCATCGCCACAGGCGACGGTGCCAAGGCAGCCCTGAGTGCGTTTGACTACCTGATGCGCCTGCCAGCGGTTGCAGCACCCGTGGCTGCCCCAGCAGCCGAACTGGCCACGGCATAAAGGCTTAGGGCCTCAGGCTGGCTCGGTAAAATCGGGCCAGTCCTCTCTTTTTTACATTGAGCGGCGCCTATCGGCGCCGTTCGTCATTGATTGACCCACTCCCATGACCGACGCACCGCAGCAACCTGGCTTGAACAGCCTGTCCAAATCCTTTGAGCCCGCCGCCCTGGAAGCCCACTGGGGCCCGGAGTGGGAAAAGCGCGGTTATGGCACAGCAGGCGCCCGGGGCACCGGCCAGCCTGATGCCGAGGCCGCTGCGCGGGGTGACAACTTCTGCATCCAGCTGCCGCCACCCAATGTGACCGGCACGCTGCACATGGGCCATGCGTTCAACCAGACCATCATGGACAGCTTGACGCGGTATCACCGCATGGCAGGCTTCAACACCGCCTGGATTCCGGGCACCGACCACGCCGGTATCGCCACCCAGATCGTCGTGGAGCGCCAACTGCAAGCCCAAGGCATCAGCCGCCACGACATGGGCCCGACACCTGCCGAGGCGCGCAAGAACTTTGTGAGCAAGGTCTGGGAGTGGAAGGAAAAAAGCGGCAACACCATCACCACCCAGATGCGCCGGATGGGCGACACCGTGGACTGGAGCCGCGAGTACTTCACGATGGACCCCAAGCTGTCCAAAACCGTGACCGAAACCTTTGTGCGCCTGTTTGAGCAAGGCCTGATCTACCGTGGCAAACGCCTGGTCAACTGGGACCCGGTGCTGATGAGCGCGGTGTCTGACCTGGAAGTGGAGTCTGAAGAAGAAGACGGCAGCCTGTGGCACATCCTCTACCCGTTTGCCGACGGCCCGCAGCTGGTCAACGGCGAACTGGCCCCCGGCCTGGTCGTGGCCACCACCCGGCCCGAGACCATGCTGGGCGACGTGGCCGCCATGGTGCACCCGGAAGACGAACGTTACGCCCACCTGATTGGCAAACAGGTCACCCTGCCCTTGTGCAACCGCACGATTCCGATCATTGCCGACGACTATGTGGACAAGGCTTTTGGCACCGGTGTGGTCAAAGTCACCCCGGCGCACGACCAGAACGACTACCAAGTCGGTCAGCGCCACAAACTGCCGATGATCTGTGTGCTGACGCTGGATGCCAAGATTGATAGCAATGCACCCAGCGCCTATGTTGGCCTGGACCGCTTTGCAGCACGCAAACAGATCGTCAAGGACCTGCAAGCGCTGGAGCTGATGGTCGAGATCAAGAAACACAAACTGATGGTGCCGCGCTGCGCCCGCACCGGCCAGGTGATTGAGCCAATGCTCACCGACCAGTGGTTTGTGGCGATGTCGAAGGTGTCCGAACAAGACCCCACCGGCAAAAGCATCACCCAAAAAGCCATCGACGCGGTGCAATCCGGCGAAGTGAAGTTTGTGCCCGAGAACTGGGTCAACACCTACAACCAGTGGATGAACAACATCCAGGACTGGTGCATCAGCCGCCAGCTCTGGTGGGGCCATCAGATTCCGGCCTGGTACGCCGAAGATGGTACGGTTTTTGTAGCACGCAACGAAGACGATGCCAGGGCTCAAGCCCAAAAAGCCGGTTATACCGGCGCCCTCAAACGTGACGACGACGTGCTCGACACCTGGTACTCGTCCGCCTTGGTGCCGTTCAGCACCATGGGCTGGCCTGAAAAAACGCCTGACTACGACCTCTACCTGCCCAGCAGCGTGCTGGTCACGGGTTACGACATCATCTTCTTCTGGGTCGCCCGGATGATCATGATGACCACCCACTTCACCGGCAAAGTGCCGTTCAAACACGTCTACATCCACGGCCTGGTGCGCGATGCACAAGGCCACAAGATGAGCAAGAGTGAAGGCAATGTGCTCGACCCGGTGGACCTGATCGACGGCATTGCCCTGCCCGAGCTGCTGGTCAAACGCGCCGAAGGCCTGCGCAAGCCCGAAACCGCACCCCAGGTGCGCAAAAACACCGAGAAGGAATTCCCGGCTGGCATCCCCGCCTTTGGGGCCGATGCGCTGCGTTTCACCTTTGCCTCGCTGGCCTCGCTGGGCCGCAGCATCAATTTCGACGCCAAACGCTGCGAGGGCTACCGCAACTTCTGCAACAAACTCTGGAACGCCAGCCGTTTTGTGCTGATGAACTGCGAAGGCCAGGACTGCGGTTTGAACGAACACAGCCCGGCAGAATGTGCCACCGCCAGCTACCTGAATTTCAGCCAGGCCGATCGCTGGATCGTCTCTCTATTGCAAAAAGCCGAAGCCGATGTATCGCAAGGGTTTGCCGATTACCGCCTGGACAACGTGGCCAGCACGATTTACGACTTTGTCTGGAACGAGTTCTGCGACTGGTACCTGGAAATCGCCAAGGTGCAAATCCAGACCGGCGACGAGGCCCAGAAACGTGCCACCCGCCGCACCCTGATCCGCACGCTGGAAACCATTCTGCGGCTGGCGCACCCGATCATCCCGTTTGTGACCGAAGAACTGTGGCAAGTGGTGGCCCCGCTGGCAGGCCGCGCCGGTGCCTCGGTGGCGATTGCCGCCTACCCGGTGAGCCAGCCCGAGCGCATCGACCCCGCTGCGATGGCCCATGTGGCCAAACTCAAGACGCTGGTCGACGCCTGCCGTAACCTGCGTGGCGAGATGGCTGTGTCACCCGCGACCCGGCTGCCGCTGTTTGTGCTGGCGGGCTCCCCTGCGGAAGCTGCTTTCATGACCGAGGCTGCACCGGTGTTGCAGGCGCTGGCCAAACTCAACGAAGTGCGGGTGTTCAGCGACGAAGCAACCTGGGCCGCTGCCGCTCAGGCCGCACCGGTGGCGGTGGTGGGTGAAGCACGCATCTGCCTCTTCATGGAAATCGACGTGGCCGCCGAAAAGGCCCGCCTGGGCAAGGAACTGGCGCGGCTGGAAGGTGAAATCGTCAAGGCCAACGGCAAGCTCGGTAACGAGTCTTTTGTAGCACGCGCGCCCGCTGCGGTGATTGATCAGGAACGCAAACGCCTGGCCGACTTTGAAGCGACGGTGGCCAAGGTCAAAGACCAGCTGGCTCGGCTGGGCTGATCGGGTTGGGGGCCGCTGCCACGCGGCCCTGGTTGACACTCTGGCTGGCCAAGCGGCAAGCCAGAGTTGTCAGGGCAGCTTAACGCCGACGCAGCACATGGATGTAGGTGTCGTTCACGGTTTGCTGGTCCAGCAACTCGTTGCCGGTCTGGCGGGCAAAAGCCTTGAAATCACGCAGTGAGCCGCCATCGGTGGCAATCACCTGCAGCGTCTGGCCACTTTCCATGGTGCTCAAGGCCTTTTTGGCGTGCAGGATGGGCAGCGGGCAGTTCAGGCCGCTGGTGTCAATCTCTTTGTCAATGTGCATGGCTGTTTCCTGATGAATGGGGTCTGAGGTCACGCCGGGAACACGCCGGTGGACAGGTACCGGTCACCCCGGTCGCAAACGATAAAGACGATTGTCGCGTTACGCACGGTCTTGGCAATCTCCAGCGCCACCCAGCAGGCGCCAGCGGCGGAAATACCGCCAAACAAACCTTCCTCACGCGCCATGGTGCGGCACATGGCCTCGGCATCCTCCTGGCTCACATACATCAACTCATCCACATGGGTGGGGTCGTAAATCTTGGGCAAATAGGCCTCGGGCCATTTGCGAATGCCCGGAATGCGTGAGCCCTCATGCGGCTGCACGCCAATGATTTTGATCGCTGGGTTCTTCTTTTTGAGGTACTGCGAGACACCGGTGATGGTGCCGGTGGTGCCCATGGCGCTGACAAAATGGGTGATCTTGCCCTTGGTGTCGGCCCAGATCTCGGGGCCGGTGGTTTCCACATGGATGCGCGGGTTGTCCAGGTTGGCAAACTGGTCCAGCATGTGGCCTTTGCCTTCGCGCTGCATTTGCTCGGCCAGGTCGCGTGAATACTCCATGCCACCACTCTTGGGCGTGAGGATCAGCTCGGCACCAAAAGCCTTCATGGTCTGGGCGCGCTCGATCGACAGATCCTCGGGCATGATCAGGATCATCTTGTAACCCTTGACCGCCGCCGCCATGGCCAGCGCAATGCCGGTGTTGCCCGAGGTGGCTTCAATCAGCGTGTCGCCGGGCTTGATCTCGCCGCGCTCCTGCGCCCGCACAATCATCGAAAATGCCGCGCGGTCTTTGACCGAACCCGCCGGGTTGTTGCCCTCAAGCTTGCCCAAAATCACATTGCCATGGGGCTGGTTGGCGTCTATGCCAAGTCGTTGCAAACGCACCAACGGTGTTTTGCCAATCAAATCTTCAATAGTTGGATATTTCATAGCTCAGACTGTGCCATAATTCTGCCTCTCCCCCGCTGCCCGGGTGGTGAAATTGGTAGACGCAGGGGACTCAAAATCCCCCTCCGAAAGGAGTGCCGGTTCGATTCCGGCCCCGGGCACCATAAATTGCAAAAAAAGCCCGCTGTCCTCAGACAGCGGGCTTTTTTTATGCCTCGACCAGCCCCTGCGCCACCGTGGGGTAACGCAGCTTCAGGCGCAGCTCTTTTTTCAGGCGGCTGTTGTCCATGCGCCGGGACTCGCTCATGAAACTCAGCAGGGCCAGCGGCAGGCGTTGCTGGGCCTCGGCGCGTGACAGGCGCTCGGGCCGGGGCAGGCCGTACAGGTCGGCGGCCAGCTCAAAATACTGGCCCATCTTCAGGCAGGTGTCGTCGTTGGTGTTGTAGACACGTTGCGGGGCACCGCGCCACAGTGCGGCCACACAGGCGCGAGCCAGGTCGTCGGCGTGGATGTGGTTGGTGTAGACATCGTCTTCGGCGCGCAGCATCGGTGTGCCGCGCAGCAGGCGTTCACGCGGTGTGCCGCCCACGCGGTTGGGGGCGTAGATGCCGGGAATCCGCAGCACGGTGCTGGGCACGCCGGTGGCGCGGCCATAGTGGCGCACCAGACTTTCAGCACAAATTCGCCTCTTAGCCCTTGATGTAAAAGGGCTGGCAGCTCTTGTTTCTGTAGCTACCGCTCCTTCGCAGTCGCCATAAACGCCGCTGGTGGAGCCGTACACCAGTGACTCGGGTCGGCTGCGTCTGCGCAGCACACGCGTCAAAGCGTGGGTGCGCGGGTCGCCCAAGTCGCTCTCCAGCGGCGGTGCCAGATGCACCACGCGGGTGGCCAAACCAGCCAGACGGCGCAGGCTGCTGGGTTCATCCAGGTTGCCCAGCAGTGGGGTGATGCCCAACGTGCGCAACTCGGACACCCTTGCTGCGCTGGAAGTCAGCGCCAGCAGGCGCACCTGCGAACGCATCAAAGCGGCCACACGCAGGCCAACATCACCACAGCCCACCAACAGCACCCGCTCGCGCCGAAAACGGGCGGGCAACGTGCCAGGGCGGGTGGCGTACAAAAGGGAATGGGCACTTTTTAATGCGGGCAAAATGACGTCCTTACTGTTTTGATCTCAGCGCCTAGGATAACGACAACATGACCCCTGCAGCAGCCTCGCCCTCGACTTTTCAGGTCACTTTGGAACCCAGTTTGCGGACTTTCGGTGTCGCCCCCGGTGAAACGCTGCTGGCAGGCGGCATACGGCAGGGGATCAACCTGCCGTATGGCTGCAAAGACGGCGCTTGCGGCAGCTGCAAATGCAAAAAACTCAGCGGCAGCGTTGAACACAGCGCCTACCAGGCCAAAGCCTTGAGCGACGAGGAGCTGGCGCAAGGTTTTGTACTGACCTGCTGCGCCAGCGCCACCAGCGATGTGGTGCTGGAGTCGCGCCAGGTCACCGCCGAAGGCGCATTCCCGATCAAGAAGATGCCCACGCGCGTCAAGTTGATGGAAAAGAAGTCGGACGATGTGATGCGCATTCTGTTGCAACTGCCTGCCACCGAAGCGTTTGAGTACCACGCCGGGCAATACATCGATTTTTTGTTACCCGGGGGGCTGCGCCGCAGTTATTCGATGGCCAACACCTCCGAGCTGCTGGCCGGTGGCGAAGGGCTGGAGTTGCACATCCGCCACCTGCCTGGCGGCAAATTCACCGACCAGGTGTTTGGCACGATGAAAGAGCGCGACATCCTGCGCGTTGAAGGGCCGTTTGGCAGTTTTTACCTGCGTGAGGACAGCACCAAACCGATCATCCTGCTGGCCTCGGGCACCGGGTTTGCGCCGATCAAGGCGCTGATCGAGCACATGCAGCTGGCCAAGATCACCCGGCCGACCACGCTGTACTGGGGTGGTCGCCGCCCCGCAGACCTGTACCTGGCGGACTGGCTGCAGGCCAAGCTGGCGGAGATGCCCCACCTGCGTTATGTGCCAGTGGTGTCAGACGCACTGCCAGAAGACGGCTGGACTGGACGCACCGGTTTTGTGCACCAGGCGGTGCTGCAGGACACGCCTGATCTGTCGGCCTACCAGGTGTATGCCTGTGGTGCGCCCATCGTTGTGGCATCAGCCCAGCGGGACTACATCCAGGCGGGCCTGCCGGTGGATGAGTTTTATGCCGACGCCTTCACCAGTGAGGCCGACAAGGCCACCGCTTAACCATGCCGCTTCGGCCTGACAACAAGGAAAACTGTATGCGCACCCGATCGTTCCTGCTGACCAGCCTGGCGCTGGCCGCCGCCACCCTGATACCGCTGGCCCAGGCACAAGACAAACCGATCCGCCTGATCGTGCCCTATGCAGCCGGTGGCCCGCTGGACATCACCGCACGGGCGCTGGCCGAGCGCGTCAGGGACACGCTGGGCACCGTCATCATCGACAACAAACCCGGTGCCGGTGGCAACATTGGTGCCAATGCCATCGCCAAGGCGGCGCCGGACGGCCTGACGATTGGCATTGCCGCCACCGCCACCCACGCGGTCAACCCCTGGCTGTACAGCAAGATGCCGTTTAATGCTGCCACCGAATTTGCGCCCATCACCCAGATGGTGCGGGTGCCCAATGTGTTGGTGATGAATGCCGCCACCGCGCAACGCCTGAAGATCAACAGCGTCAAAGACCTGATTGCCTACGCCAAGGCCAACCCGGGCAAACTCAACTACGGCAGCGGTGGCAACGGCAGCGCCGGGCATCTGGCAGGTGAGCTGTTCAAAAAAGAGGCTGGCATTTTTGCGGTGCACATCCCCTACAACGGCGGCAACCCGGCACAGCTGGCGCTGATCAGTGGCCAGGTGGACTTCAACTTTGACAACCTGTCTACCGCCGCGCCCAACATCAAGGCCGGCAAGCTCAAAGCGCTGGCGGTGACCACCCTGACCGCGTCGAGCGCGCTGCCGGGCGTGCCGCCGGTGGCCGACACCCTCAAAGGGTTTGCGGTGGACACCTGGTGGGGTCTGGTGGCACCCGCAGGCACGCCCAAAGAGGTGATCACCAAGCTCAACACCGCGTTTGTGGCGGCGCTCAACGCGCCTGAGACCAAAGCCCGCTTCACCACCCTGCTGGCCGAGCCGGTGTCCAGCACCCCTGAGGCTTTTGGTGCGCTGATGGCCAGCGAACGCCGCAAGTACGAAACCTTGGTCAAGTCCTCCGGCGCCAAGGTGGATTGATGCGTCCTTTTGCGGACTGCTTCAGTGGGCGGCGGCAGGGTCAACCTTGCTGGTATTGAGGCGCTGAAGGCGTTGTTGCTGTTGCAACACAACCTCGGCCTGCGTCACCAGATGAGGGGTTGACGCAGCGCTGGCGGCGGGCGCCACAGCGGGTGGCGCGGCCTGTTCCAAACCTTTGGCCTGACTGCGGCTCAATTGGGTGGTGGCCTGGCCCTGCAGCAAACGCTGCTTTTGCTGCCCCTGGCGCTGGATCAACAGCGGGTTGGTGTTGCCCTGATCTGGCGCTGCGGCTTGCGCCAGCACCGCTGCACTGGCCACCAGCCACACCGTGCCCATCAGCGCCTGCGCAGTTAGGCGCAGGCCGTGCTGTACGGCCTGGCAGCAGGACCAGATCAGGTTACTGCGTTTCCAAATCATGTGTGTCGAGGTTGGATGCCGAAGGCAGTGCCGTCGCCCGACAAGGCGAAGCGACAACGACACGGATGATGTGGACATGGCATCAGTCATCCACACGCGCACCCGACAGGTACCACTGCGCAATGATCTGCCGCTCGGCATCGGTGATGTGGGTGGTGTTGCTCATCGGCATGATCTTACTGACCACCGCCTGCTGGTAGATGTTGGCCGCGTTTTGCTTGACGGACTGCGGGCTGTCAAAACGCAAGCCCTTGGACTGCACCGCCGGGCCGTGGCACAGGTAACAACGCTGCTCCAGCACGGTTTGCAGCGTTTTGTAAGAGATTTGGCCGCTAGCCCCCGTTCCATCTGCGCCACCAGCTATTGAAGCTGCAGCACCCTGGGACACCGCCGACTCGGGTTGAGGCTTGAGCCAGACCACCACCATGGCAATCACCACCACCCCCAGCAACGCGTAGGCCAGCGGGTTGGCGTTGCGCCCAAGTTTGTAGCCGTGGCGCAGCACAAAAAACTGGCGGATCGCGGCACCGGCAAACATCATCGCAATCAGCACCAGCCAGTTTTGCGGATGCGTGTAGGTGAAGCTGTAATGCCCGCTGAGCATCGCAAACAACACCGGCAGCGTGAAGTAGGTGTTGTGCACACTGCGCTGTTTGCCGCGTTTGCCGTGGATCGGGTCGACCGGCTCGCCTGCCTTGATGGCGGCCACCACCTTGCGCTGGCCGGGAATGATCCAGTGCGCCACATTGGCACTCATGGTGGTGGCCATCATCGCACCCACCAACAGGAAAGCCGCACGCCCGGCAAACCAATGGCAGGCCAGCACGCTTGCCACACACACCAGCACAAACACCAGCGCACCAACGATGGCGTCACCGTGTTTGCGCTGGCCAAACAGGCGGCACACCAGGTCATACAGCAGCCAGAAGACCACCAAAAACAGGAGCGACACACCCACGGCCTGCCAGGGCAACCAGGCCATTTTGGACTTATCGATCAGGTAGGTTTCGGCGCTCCAGAGGTAAGACACGGTGAACAGCGAAAAGCCGGTCAGCCAGGTGGTGTAACTCTCCCAGTAAAACCAGTGCAGGTGTTTGGGCAGCTGCGGCGGGCGCACCGCAAATTTCACCGGGTGGTAAAAACCGCCGCCATGCACGGCCCACAACTCACCACTGACACCCTGCTTTTTGAGGTCTTCGTCCTCGGGCGGGGTCAGGCTGCTGTCCAAAAACACAAAATAAAACGACGAACCAATCCAGGCAATTGCGGTGATCACATGCACCCAGCGCAGCAGCAGGTTGGCCCAATCGAGGTAATAACTTTCCATCCCATATCCTTGACTAATTTGTTCCAGACGACGTCTGGCCCATGACTTGCAAGAGTTGTGCCGCCACCGCCACCGCAATCACCGCAGGCTCCTTGCCGACAATACCCGGCACGCCAATCGGGCAGGTCACCTGAGCCAGTTCCTCAGGCGCAAAACCACGCGCCGACAAGCGGTGGCTGAAGCTGGCCCACTTGGTTTGGCTGCCAATCAGGCCGATGAAAGGCAGATCCGCCCGCTGGCGCTGGCGCAGCAGGCAAGCCGCCACCACGTCCAGGTCTTCAGCATGGCTGAAGCTCATGATCACCACATGGGCGCCGGGCGGCAAATCTGCCACCGCCGCCTGCACCGGTTGCGAATGTTCACACAGCACCTGCGCGGGCACATCGGGCGGAAAAATCTCGTCGCGGCTGTCGATCCAGTGCAGGCGCAGCGGCAGGGTTTGCAACACCGCCACCAGCGCGCGCCCAACGTGGCCGCCCCCAAACAGCGCCACCAGCGGCCAGCTGGCCTGCTGCGCCGTCAAACGCTGGGTCAAGGCGGGTATGTCTTTGGCACTGATCCGCTCAAACGCCAGCGTCATCTCACCACCACAACACTGGCCCAGCGCCGGCCCAAGCGGAAAACGCCGCTGCTGCGTCGGCGCACCAGTTTGTAACTGCTGGCGGGCCTCTTGAATAGCCTGCCACTCCAACTGCCCGCCACCCACCGTGCCCACGGTGTGGTCGGCAAACACTGCCATCCAGGCGCCTGCTTCACGCGGCACCGAGCCACGCGAGCTATGCACCGTGACCAGCACCGCGTCCTGCGCGGCCAGCTTCTGCAAAAATGACGCCAACACTGTCACAAATCCTTACCCGATGGCAGCCGCACGGCCAGTCCAAACCGCAATTTTTGCGGCACAGTTGAGGCTATGCACTTCACGCCAGAAAGAAACACCATGAACCTGTTCCCCACTCAACGCGCACGCCTGACGGCCATGGGTGTGTCGCTGGTGTCGGCCGTGGTCGCGGTCTTGAGCGGCTGCGGCACCAGCCCCAAGCCGCCGCGCACGCCCACCGCGCCCGACGCATCGTCGATGGCGACACCCAGCGCTGCCGGTACGGTGCTGGTGTCGCAAGCCCTCACCCCGCGTGCCTACCGGCGTGATGCCGCCCAGCACCTGTACGCCAAAAACGCCGACCGCATCTACCACGGCAAGTTGCCGCCGCTGCTGTATGCGATTGGCGTGCTGCAGGTGGAGGTGGACAACCAAGGCCGCGTCACCGGCACCAGCTGGATGCGCGCGCCCAAACATGCGCCCGAGGTGATGGCCGAGATCGAACACACGGTGCGCGCCGCCGCGCCTTACCCGGTGCCGGTGCGCATGGGGCGCGTCACCTACACCGACACCTGGCTGTGGCACAAGAGTGGCACCTTCCAGCTCGACACCCTGACCGAAGGGCAGCTCTGAGGTCAACATGCTTGTGCGCAACGCCCGCCTCCCTCACCCCGGCCCGCTCCCGGTGCGGGAGAGGGTAAGAACCGTCGCGGTGCGGTGGCCACGTTAAGAGCCCCGGTAGGTTGAATAACTCCAGGGGCTGACCAGCAGCGGCACATGGTAGTGCGCTGCTGGGTCGGCCACACCAAAGTCCAGGTTCACCTGGTTCAGAAAATTGGGCTCGGGCAGCGCCACACCGCGCGCCTTGAAATACGCCGCCACCTCAAACACCAGCCGATAAGTGCCGCGCTGCAAGCTGCTGGCATCCAGCAACAGGCCGTCCGGGTTGCGGCCATCGGCGTTGAGCACCAGTTGTTTGATCAGGCGCGGCTCACCCGCCCCGGTGGCCCACAGCGCCACGGCCATACCGGCTGCCGGTGTGCCAAACATGGTGTCCAACACATGTGTACTCAGTCCCATGATTGCTTCCTCAAAATAGCGTCAAAGTGTATTGGGCCTAAACGACGCAGCTATCATGCCAGCCTCCCCCCTCTGCCGCTGACCTTGCACCATGAGCCACTACAACAGCACCCTTCCCTACCCCCGCGATCTCCAAGGCTACGGCCCCAAGCCACCCCACGCGCAATGGCCCAACCAGGCCCGCATTGCGGTGCAGTTTGTGCTGAACTACGAGGAAGGCGGCGAAAACTGCGTGCTGCATGGTGACGCGGGATCAGAGCAATTCCTCTCGGAGATGTTCAACCCGGCCAGTTACCCCGAGCGCCACATCAGCATGGAGGGCATCTACGAATACGGCTCACGCGCGGGCGTGTGGCGCATCCTGCGCGAGTTCGAGCAACGTGGCCTGCCACTGACTGTGTTTGGCGTCAGCATGGCGCTGGAGCGTTACCCCGAGCTGGTGCAAGCCTGCCAGAGCCTGGGCCACGAAATTGCCTGCCACGGCTGGCGCTGGATCCATTACCAAAACCTGCCCGAGTCGGTGGAGCGCGAGCACATGGCACGCGGCATGGAAATCCTGACCCGCCTGATGGGTAACCGCCCGCTGGGCTGGTACACCGGGCGCGACAGCCCCAACACCCGCCGCCTGGTGGCCGACTTTGGCGGCTTTGCCTACGACGCCGACTACTACGGCGACGACCTGCCGTTCTGGATGGACGTCAAAAAGACCGATGGCCAGGTGGTGCCGCAATTGATCGTGCCCTACACGCTGGACTGCAACGACATGCGTTTTGCCCTGCCGCAAGGCTACAGCCACGCCGACCCGTTCTTCCAGTACCTCAAAGACACCTTTGATGCGCTCTATGCCGAAGGTGACCCGAACGGCCTGAACGCACCCAAGATGATGAGCGTGGGCATGCACTGCCGCCTGCTGGGCCGCCCTGGGCGCATCACCGCGTTACAACGTTTTCTGGACCACATCGGCCAGCACAAAGACGTGTGGGTGTGCCGCAGGCTGGACATTGCGCAGCATTGGCGCCAAGTGCACCCGTATGACGGGGGGGCGGTGGCCTGAGACTTGCTTATCAATGTTTAAGCCTGTTCTTAAAGCCATTTTGGCCACTGGCCCTTTTATATAAAGGACTGGTAGCTATATTTTTGTGAGTGACTAACGTGTTTGTCGTTGATCTCCCCCTATCCCCCCCGCCCCTTCCGACCCCCGCCGGGGCGGGAAGGGGCGCTAGCAGCCGTATTTGGCTGGGTCTTTTCAGTGAGGACGTACTAGGCCACGGCCAACGAGGGATGGGTAGAGACGCGATCAGCATCAGTCTTGCGCGTCACGCAGCGGGAGGTTCAACACCATGCTTTTGACCCTTGATCAACTCAACGCCGCCACGCCGCAGGATGCCTTGGCGTTGCTCGACGGTCTGTACGAACACAGCCCCTGGATAACCGAGGCGGCGCTCAAGCAGCGGCCGTTCCAGTCGCTGGCCCAGCTCAAGGTTGTGCTGGCCAAGGTGGTGAGCCAGGCCAGCCGCGAGGCCCAGCTCAGCCTGATCCGCGCCCACCCAGAGCTTGCTGGCAAAGCCATGGTCAGCCAGAGCCTGACCGCGGAATCGACCAATGAGCAAGCCAAGGCGGGCCTGACCCACTGCAGCCCGGCCGAATTTGCCAAGCTGCAGCAGCTCAACGCCGACTACAACACCCAATTTGGCTGGCCCTTTATCCTGGCGGTGCGCGGGCCGCGCGGCACCGGTTTGAGCCGCGCCGAGATCATCGCCAGCTTTGAGCGCCGCCTGCGCCACCACCCCGACTTTGAGCTGCAGGAGTGCCTGCGCAACATCCACCGCATTGCCGAAATTCGCCTGGCCGACAAGTTTGGCGTGACACCCACGCTGGGCAATGACCTCTGGGACTGGCAAGAACAACTGGCCGAGTTTTCCGAGCCCGGTTACCAAGAAAACGGCCAACTCACCGTGACCTACCTGACCGACGCGCACCGCGCCTGCGCCGAGCGCCTGCGGGGCTGGATGCTGGAGAGCGGGTTCGATGGCGTGCACATCGACGCGGTGGGCAACGTGGTTGGGCGGTATGAGGCGCTTGAACAAAACCATAGCACCTCGCCCTTATCCAATCAGGGCCATAGCCCAAAAACACTGTTAACCGGCAGCCACTATGACACCGTGCGCAACGGCGGCAAATACGATGGCCGCCTGGGCATTTTTGTGCCCATGGCCTGCGTGCGCGAGTTACACCGCGCCGGGCGGCGTCTGCCGTTTGCGATCGAACTGGTGGCGTTTGCCGAGGAAGAAGGCCAGCGCTTCAAGGCCACGTTCCTGGGCTCCAGCGCGCTGACCGGCAGTTTTGACCCCGCTTGGCTGGACCAGCGCGATGCCGACGGCGTGTCGATGCTCTCCGTCATGCAGCAGGCCGGACTCTGCACAAGCCAAGCCGACGCGCTGCAAGCCATCGCCGCTCTCAAACGTGACCCGGCGCAGTACCTGGGTTTTGTCGAGGTCCACATCGAACAGGGCCCGGTGCTCAACGCGCTGAACCTGCCACTGGGCGTGGTCAGCGCCATCAACGCAAGCGTGCGTTACCTGGGTGAAGTCACCGGCATGGCCAGCCACGCCGGCACCACGCCGATGGACCAGCGCTTTGATGCCGCCTGCGCGGTGGCTGAACTGGCGCTGTACCTGGAGCAACGCGCCGCGCAAGACGGCGATTCGGTGGCCACCATGGGCCAGCTCAACGTGCCCAACGGCAGCATCAACGTGGTGCCCGGGCGTTGCACGTTCAGCCTCGATTTGCGTGCCCCCAATGACCTGCAGCGCGATTCATTGGCCGATGACGTGCTACACAAATTGCAGCAAATTTGCCAGCGCCGGGGGGTGCAACTCACGCTGCAAGAAACCATGCGCGTCAGCGCCGCCCCCAGCGCCCCAGCCTGGCAACAGCGCTGGGAAAGCGCCGTGGCCAGTTTGGGCCTGCCGGTCTACCAACTGCCCAGCGGCGCCGGGCACGATGCGATGAAACTGCACGAAGTGATGCCCCAAGCCATGTTGTTTGTGCGCGGCCAAAACGCCGGCATCAGCCACAACCCGCTGGAGTCCACCACCAGTGATGACATGCAGCTGGCGGTGGAGGCGTTTATGCAGCTGCTGGAGTTGGTAGCTGACTAGGGCTGAGGCCCCTGCCCCCAGTGCGCTTCAAAATCAAAGGAAAGCTGGCGGTGGTGTTTGATGGACAGCAGGAAAAGGGTATCACCCGCCTGCACGTACAGCACCAGATAGTGGGCCATCACGTACTCACGCAGGCTGGAAACTGAACCACCCACGACCGCAGCCAGCTTGGCTTGCAAAGCAGCCAACGCGTTGGTGGCTTCTACCGACCCGACAGCACGGTTGAAAAAGGGTCTGCCCAGTCCCGGAAACCGCTCCAAGTTGGGCAATACCGTGCCGAGCAGTTCATCGAGCAAGCCGTCAAAAGCCTGCGGCACTTCTGCCTCCAGCAAGAACTGTTCAATGTCGGTCAAGTTCCGCTCAAAATTGGCGGTGAGCTTGACGGCCAGACGATGGGTCATGGGTCTACCGATGAGACTCAAGCAGCCCGACGCTTCTGGATGGCGGTCAGCGCTGCGCGGGCGTCTTGCGTGTGCCCGGCTGCCACATCATCCAGGCCCTTGGCGGCTTCGTTGATCAGCAGCAAGTGAATGCGTTCACGCTCTAGCTGGTGGTAGTAGTCCAGCCGCTTCGCGTCGATGACGGCGATGAAGGCTTCACCGTTTTTGGTGACGATTTTTTCGGCACCCAACCTCACTTCCTCTGCCATTTCAGAAAAATGTGCGCGAGCCTGTGACAGGGGAACCACGTCGCTGACTGAGATTGCCATAGGGCCTCCGGGTGCTGCAGGTTGTGCAAAATTTTGTACAGTTTACCGCTTCGGCGCCCTGGAGGCGATCACTCAGGGTGCGATTCAAAGTGATGTGGACTTGTTCCCTCTCCCTCTGGGAGAGGGTTAGGGTGAGGGCGGGTGTTTGACTTTTTGCCTTGTCTATTGACCCGGCGGCAGCCCTCACCCCCGCCCTCTCCCAGGGGGAGAGGGAGCAAATCGCTTAAGTAAGCGCCATCCGTCTATAGGCCACTTCTACTCTCTAACTTTCAGAGCCTCAGCGCCTGCGCCTCAAGACACACATTCTCGTGATACCGCCACCGACACAAGCCACAATGACACCCATGGGCGCATCTGTGCCTCTGTTTCAACCACCCTTTCCTGAAACCAGACCATGACCATCAACACCCAACTCGACGCCTGGATCGACGCCCACTTTGACGAACAGGTGGCTTTTTTGCAGCAACTCCTCCAGGTGCCGACCGACACCCCGCCCGGCAACAACGCGCCGCATGCTGAACGTGCCGCTGAATTGTTTGAGGCCATGGGCCTGACAACTGACAAACACCCGGTGCCCGCATCGGATGTGCAGGCCGCCGGGCTGCAGAGCATCACCAACCTGATCGTGCGCCGCAGCTATGGCGCAGGTGGCAAAACCATTGCACTCAACGCGCATGGCGACGTGGTGCCGCCCGGTGAGGGCTGGACACATGACCCCTATGGCGGCGAAGTGGTGGACGGCAAGATCTATGGCCGCGCCGCCGCCGTGAGCAAATGCGACTTTGCCACCTACGCCTTTGCCATTCGTGCGCTGGAGGCGGTGGCCAAACCAGCCCAAGGCCAGATCGACCTGCTGCTGACCTACGACGAGGAATTTGGTGGCGAAGTCGGCCCGGCCTGGTTGCTGGCGCAGGGGTTGACCCAGCCCGACCTGATGATTGCGGCTGGTTTCAGCTACCAGGTGATCACCGCGCACAACGGCTGCCTGCAGTTGGAAGTGACGGTGCACGGCCAGATGGCGCATGCCGCGATTCCCGAGTCGGGTGTGGACGCTTTGCAAGCGGCGGTGAAGATTTTGAATGTGCTCTACGCGCAAAACGACCTCTACCGCGCCACCCTCACCTCGCAGGTGGCGGGCATCACCCACCCGTACCTGAACATCGGCCTGATCTCGGGCGGCACCAACACCAATGTGGTCCCCGGCAAAGTGGTTTTTAAGCTCGATCGCCGCATGATTCCTGAGGAGGATGCTGCACAAGTTGAAGCAAACCTGCGCCAGCTGATTGCGGAGGCCACGGCCCAGTCACCCGGTGTCAGCGTCGACGTGCGGCGCATTTTGCTGGCCCAGTCGATGAAGCCATTGCCGGGCAACCAGCCGCTGGTCGACGCGATCCAGAAACACGGTTTAGCCGTGTTTGGCGAGCCGATTCCCGCGCTGGGCACACCGCTCTATACCGACGTGCGGCTGTTTGTGGAGCGCGGCATCCCCGGCGTGATCTACGGCGCCGGGCCGCGCACGGTGCGCGAGTCCAACGCCAAACGCGCCGACGAGCACCTGGTGCTGGACGACCTGCGCCGCGCCACCAAGGTCATCGCCCGCAGCCTGCACGATCTGCTGTAAGCCGCGCCAGCCCGGGGCGATTCAAGCGGATGTGTTTCTTTGCTTGTCCCCTCTCCCAGAGGGAGAGGGGACAAGCCCGCATCAGTTTTGGATGGCTGACATTCGTCAACTAAAATTGACAGTTTTCCACCTGCGCCGCAACCAGCGCCTCAGCTGGCCTGACCCCACGCCATCTGCTGCGGCCATTCTTTTGCCAAACCACCGACCTGATGCGCCAAGAACACGAGATCAACCACAGCTTTGGCCGCACGTCGGTCAACCAGACCGAGCGCCGCGACCGCATCCGCACCGTCTTCACCGCCGTGGCCCCGCGTTACGACCTGATGAACGACCTGATGAGTTTTGGCATCCACCGGCTGTGGAAGCGCACGCTGGCGCGCTCGGTGCGCGCCGCCCAAGGCCGGGTGATCGACCTGGCTGGTGGCACCGGTGATGTGGCCCGGCTGCTGCGCGCCCCAGGGCGCCAGGTCACCGTGTGTGACCCCAGCCTGGCCATGATGCAGGTGGGCCAGCAGCGCCCCGACATGGTCGGCATTGACTGGCTGGTGGGTGAGGCTGAGCAGTTGCCGCTGGCAGACGCCAGTGTGGATTTGCTCACCGTGTCGTTCGGGCTGCGCAACGCCACCCATCTGGAGCAGGCGCTCTCAGAAATTCACCGGGTGCTCAAGCCGGGGGGCCAGTTTGTCTGCCTGGAGTTTTCGCAACCCGCGTTTTGGTTGGCACCGTTTTACAACCTGTACTCGTTTTTGGTGATCCCGCGCCTGGGTGCGCTGGTGGCCCGCGCGCCAATCGCTTACCAGTATCTGGTGGAGTCGATTCGCCGCTTTCCCAACCAAGCAGGTTTTGCCGACCTGATGCAACAGGCGGGGTTCACCCACATCCGCTGGAGCAACCTGTCGTTTGGCATCGCCTGCCTGCACTATGGAACCCGCGCGCCATGAAGTCTGAACACACCCCGGGCGTGCCCGACTCTCGCCTGCTGGTCTGGTGGACCGCGATTCGCCCGCGCACCCTGAGCATGGCCGCCACGCCGGTGCTGCTGGGCTCGGCGCTGGCCTGGGCTGACGGTGCCGCGCCGCTGTGGCCGGTGTTTGTGGTCACCCTGCTGTGTGCGGTGCTGATCCAGATTGGCACCAACCTGCACAACGATGTGGCTGACTTTGTGCACGGCGCTGATCAAGCGGATCGCATCGGGCCGCTGCGTGTCACCGCCGCAGGTTGGGCCACGCCAGCCAGTGTGCGCCGCGCTGCCAGTGTGAGTTTTGGGCTGGCGCTGCTGCTGGGCGGGGTGCTTGTGTGGCAAGGCGGCTGGCCGATTCTTGCCATTGGCCTGAGCTCGCTGGTGGCCGCGTGGGCCTATTCGGGTGGCAAACACCCGATTTCGCACAGCGCGCTGGGCGAGTTGTTTGTGCTGGTGTTTTTTGGCCTGCTGGCGGTGGCGGGCAGCCACTGGCTGCAAAGCGGCGCTACGACGCTGGCCCCGTGGCTGGGTGGCGCGGTGGTGGGCCTGCCCGCCGCCGCGGTGCTGCTGGTCAACAACTACCGCGACCACGATGCCGACCTGCGCCAAGGCCGCTTGACGCTGGCCACCCGGCTCGGTGACCAGGGCGCCAGCCGCGCTTATGCGGTGATGGTGCTGCTGCCGTTTGGGTTGGTGCTGGCTTTGGCCTGGCTGGGGCACACCGGGGCCATGCTGGCCTGGCTGGCGATTCCCCACGCGCTCAAGCTGATTCCCCAGCTGCGGCGCCAAAGCTCGGGCGCGCAGCTCAACCAGCTGCTCGGTGCCACCGCCAAACTGGGCCTGCTGCTGGGCCTGCTGCTCTGCGCCGGGGTGTTTTTGTGAACCCGGCGGTGGTGCAAACCCTGTTGCCGCTGGCGCTGGCCTTCATCATGTTTTACCTGGGCCTGACCCTGGTTCTGGCCGATTTCCGCCGGGTGGCGCAGCGGCCCAGGGCGCTGCTGGCGGGGCTGGTCGGGCAGATGCTGCTGGTGCCGCTGGCCGGGTTTGCCGTGGCCACACTGGCCGGGCTGGACCCGGTGATGGCGGTGGGCCTGATGGTGCTGGTGGCCTGCCCGGGTGGCGTCAGCTCGGGCCTGCTCACCCACCTGGCACGCGGTGACACCGCGCTGTCGATCTCGCTCACGGCGGTGACCAGCCTGGCCTCGATGCTGAGCTTGCCGCTGATCATCAACGCGGCGCTGCAGTTTTTCATGGGCAGCAGCCTGACAGCGCAATTGCCGCTGTTCCCGATGGTGCGCAGCATCTTCCTGCTGACCACACTGCCGGTGCTGCTGGGCATGGCCTTGCGCTGGCAATTTCCGAAGCTGGTGGCGCGTTTTGAACCGGTGGCGTCCAAGGTGGCGACCACCTTGTTTTTGCTGATTGTGCTGGCCACCTTCTGGGACCAGCGTGCCGTGTTGTGGCAACACCTGCCCACGCTGGGCCCGGCCACGCTGCTGCTCAACGCCGTGATTTTGGGCAGTGCCTACCTGCTGGCCACGCAGGCGCGGTTACTCCACGCGGACCGCATTGCCATCGTCACCGAATGTGGTTTGCAGAACTCGGCGCTGGGCATTTTTGTCTGCCTGCAGTTGCTGGCCTCACCCGCGATGAGCGCCCCCAGCGTGGTCTACGCGCTGCTGATGAACGTGGGGGCGATTGCCTTTGTGCTGGTGATGCGCCAGCGGCGCAGCAGCCAACACATCTCGGCAGCCTAGGACGCTGGATTGGCGCTGCGCCCGCGCCCGAACAGCCGCAGCACCCAGTCGCCAAAGTCATCCACCACGGTGAACACCGCCGGGATCACCAGCAGGCTCAGCACGGTGGAGGTCATCAGCCCCCCAATCACCGCCACCGCCATCGGGCTTCTGAAGCTCGCATCGGCACTGCTCCAACCCGCCGCAATCGGCAACATGCCCGCACCCATGGCCAGCGTGGTCATGATGATCGGGCGGGCACGTTTGTGGCAGGCATCCAGCAGCGCATCGATCCGGCTCATCGGTGCCACCACCGGGTGGCCGTCGCTGCCGTCATGGCCACGGCGCGCCACGATGGCGTACTCCACCAGCAGGATCGAGTTTTTGGTGGCAATGCCCATCAGCATGATCAAACCAATCAAGGAGGGCATGGAAAAGCCCTTGCCCGTCACCAGCAACATCACAAACGCACCACCCAGCGAGAGCGGCAGCGCCGTCAAAATCGTGAACGGGTGCAAGAAGTTTTTGAACAGCAGCACCAGCACGATGTAGATGCACAACACCCCCGCCAGCATGGCCAGGCCAAAACCGGTGAACAGCTCTTCCATCACCTCGGCATCGCCCAGCGCCAGTTGTTTGACACCCGCTGGCAACGCGCGAATTGAGGGCAATTGGTCCACCGCAGCGGCCACCTCACCCAGGGGCACGCCTGAGAGCTCGATGTCAAATTTGATGTTGCGCGAACGGTTCAGCCGGTCAATCGCCGCCGGGCCATCAGACAGGGCCAGGGTGGCCACCTGGCTCAGCAACACCGGGCCGTGTGTGCCGGGCACACTCAGGCGCCCCAGCAGGGCCAGGTCTTGCCGCGCCGCAACGGTGAGCTTGACCACAATCGGCACCTGGCGCTGGCTCAGGTTGAGCTTGGCCAGACCCGCGTCGTAGTCGCCCGCCGTGGCAATGCGCAGGGTTTCACCAATGGCACTGCTGGTGACCCCCAGGTCGGCAGCGCGGGCAAAGTCGGGGCGCACCACCACCTCGGCACGCACCAGGCTGGCGCTCGACGCAATCTGCCCCAGGCCGGCAATGGTGCGCAGGTCTTTCTCGACCGCCGTGGCCGCTGTGGCCAGCGCCTGCGGGTCATCGCCACTGAGCACCAGCTGGAACTTCTCGCCACTGCCGCCCAGACCCACCTTGCTGCGCACACCGGGCAGCTCGGCCATGGCCACGCGGATGTGGTCTTCAATGCCCTGTTTGACCGGGCGCTTGCCGCGCTCGGTCAACAACACGGTGAGTGTGGCCTTGCGCACCTCCGCCGCGCCGCCACCCTGAAACGGGTCGGCACCAGCCGCACCACCACCGATGGTGGTGTAGACACTGTGCACATGGTCCACCCGGGTCAGCAGCAGGCGCGCGGCCTCTGCTGCGGCACGGGTTTGCGCCAGGGTGGCGCCCGGTGGCAGCTCCAGGTTGACCTGGGTCTGTGAGTTGTCGTCCGGCGGAATAAAGCCCTTGGGCAAGAGCGGGATCAGCAGCAGCGAGCCGACAAAAAAGACACCAGCTAGCGCGATGGTGAGCCAGCGGTGATGCAGCGCCCAGGCGCTCCAGCGCAGGTAACGCGCCATCCACCAGGGCTCTTTGTGCGCTCGGGGACTGCGTTGCATGATGTAGGCAGCCATCATCGGGGTCAGCAT